>ERZ773056.23-NODE-23-length-65030-cov-11.845264_pt1 | contig 65030 bp, 51 predicted proteins | sample MGYA00580857_ERZ773056 | MGnify/ENA primary metagenome ERZ773056 (study PRJEB29015, sample SAMEA2737996) | human oral metagenome | biome: human oral; feature: human-associated habitat; material: dental | place: China | collected 2114 ... | reverse complement strand
GAGCGTTGATCGGCGCAGCAAGTCCCGATCGCGGACGGCTGCGATAGCGTGCACCTCCGCATGAGGCCCACCAAAGGCCCGGTGATAGCCCTCGCCGATGATCCGCCCCTCGTGCACGACCACGGCACCCACCATCGGGTTCGGCGCAGTCCGTCCCGCGCCACATCGCGCCAACGCCAAGCATCGACGCATAAAACGTTCGTCTTCGTTTGTACTTTTGCTATACATAGATGTTGAAATGTTGAGGGCTAAAGCCCTATTGAGGTGTTTATTTGTTCAATTATTGGCCGCCGTCCCTGATAATCCTCTCCGAGACTTGGAAAATTGGCCTTCTTCCCTGACGGCCCCCTTCCGAGACTTAGAAAATTGGCCGGCGTCCCTGACGGCTTGACTTTCTTTTGCTTCTTTTCTTGCGTCAAGGCAAGAAAAGAAGATCGGAAAGGAACTTAATGGGTCGGCGTTTCTAACACCTCCTTCCGGATATCCGGTCAATCGAGGACGTCGGCCTACTTCCCAGCCCCGGAAGGGGCCTTTTCTTGTGTCAAGGCAAGAAAAGAAGATCGGAAAAGAACTTAATTAGCCTCTATCATTTCCTCCTTTTCAAATACACTCCCTATGATCGAAACAACAGCCTACCTCCGCGAGCAATTAGCCGCCATTTACGATCCCGAAGAGACACGCGCGATCAGCCGATGGGTCATCGAGCACGTCACGGGCTACACTCCGGCCCAACAAATACTGGCCAAAGATACTCCGATCGACCCACAGCAGCGAGAAGCCGTCCGAATGATCGTGCGACGGTTAAAGCAGCACGAGCCGATCCAATACATCGTCGGCGAATGCACATTTCATGGCCTGACCTTCTCCGTCAACCCCTCCGTGCTCATCCCCCGCCCCGAGACGGGCGAGCTGGTGGAGCGCATCGTACAACGCCACGGCGCGGCGCCTTCCCTACGGGTGCTCGACATCGGCACCGGCAGCGGGTGCATCGCCATCACGCTCTCCCGACAGCTGCTCCGCCCGCAGGTGATGGCCCTCGACCTCTCTGCCGAGGCCATCCGCACGGCGCAGGGTAACGCCGAGCGCAACGGCGCGGAGGTGCGCTTCGTCTGCGCAGACCTTTTCGACCCGCATTTGACGCTTCCCGGGCCCTTCGACCTCATCGTCTCGAATCCGCCGTATGTATGCGACAGCGAGAAGTCCGACATGGCCGCCCATGTACTCGACTATGAGCCGCACGCGGCCCTCTTCGTCCCCGACGACGACCCCCTGCTGTTCTACAGAGCGATCGCCCGACGCGCCCACGAGTGGCTCACGCCCGGCGGATGGCTCTACTTCGAGATCAACGCGACACTCTCGACCGAGACCGCTGCGTTGCTCGTCGCCGAAGGCTATTCCGACGTTCGGATCAGTCGTGACATGGAGGGAAAAAACAGGTTTGCGGAGGGGAGAGTGGGTGCCGGGGGTCGGTGATACACACGATAGGAATAAAAATGAATCCGAATCGATCCTTAGGAGTAGCTCCTCCGGCCGGTAGGGTAGGGGCGTATTGCATACGCCTCTCGAGACGTCCGCGATGCATGGATCCGCGGGCCGGGTACATGTGGGGCGTATGCAATACGCCCCTACTTCGGACGCTGCCCCAATAACCTATCCGGAGAATGATCGACAAACCCTAATTTTACGACATGAATACAACCGAAGAGACCGAAATGCTGCACAAGATGGCGGCTTACTGCGCCAGGACGGAGCGTTGCCCGTCGGACGTGCGCAAAAAACTAACGGCGATGGGTGCCACAAGCGACGTGGAGGAGCGCATCGTTGCGCGACTCACCGCGGAACGGTTCCTCGACGAAGCACGCTATTGTCGGAGTTTCGTGGAGGACAAATGGCAGTTCAACCGCTGGGGGCGGTTCAAGATTCGCTTCGAGTTGCGCCGACGCGACCTGCCGGAGAGTCTGATCGAGGAGGCCCTTGGCGAACTGATCCACGAGGAGGACTATCGCACCGTCCTCGTCGAGCTGCTCCGCCAAAAATTAAGAGCCATCCGCGCCACGTCGAGCACTGATCGGGCCGTGAAACTCCTTCGCTACGCCGAAAGTAAGGGCTTCGAGCGGAGCGCAGTGTTCGACTGTATCCGCGCCATGAAGGACGACGACGTAGAAGCCCCAGAAGACATCGACTGAGCCTCATCCACTGAAAAAAGAGTGACCTAACGAGGTGCGCTTGAGAGTACTTTCTAAAAAGTATATTTTTCAGAAGCCTCATTTTTTCGTGCTACATCGTGGAGAGGTCTAAAATGATGACCTTTTTCTAGCCCTCTACTATAGATAACTTCAAAACCCGCTCCATTTTATAGCTCTCTGTTATGGATTGATCTAAATGGATCGCGTTTTGAGCATATCCGGAACGGAGTGACCCTAAATGGATCAAATTTTGGACATATCCACGACGGAGCAACCCTAAATGGACCTCGTTTTTGTACTCTCCAGAGTGGAGAGTACAAAAATGGACCTCGTTTTACAACTCCTCAGCGCGAAGAACCTCAAAATGGACCTCGTTTACCTACTCTTCATCGCGAAGAGTCACAAAATGGATCGCGTTTTGGGGTCATCCATCGCGAAGAGTCCCAAAATGGATCGCGTTTTGGGGTCATCCATCGCGGAGAGTCCCAAAATGGATCGAGTTTTGGGGTCATCCATTGCGAAGAGTCCCAAAATGGATCGCGTTTAGGGGTCATCCATCACGGAGAGTCCCAAAATGGATCGCGTTTAGGTGTCATCCATCGCGAAGAGTCCCAAAATGGACCTCGTTTATCTACTCTTCATCGCGGAGAGTCCCAAAATGGACCTCGTTTACCTGCTCTCAATTGCGAAGAGCCCCAAAATGGATCGCGTTTTGAAGTTGCACCTGCTGTAGGGGCGTATTGAATACGCCCCACAAACACCCCCATCGGGGGTGAATCGGGAAACGGATCAAATTTAGATGTCCTCCACAACGGATGAGAGCAAAACGGATCAAATTTAGATACCCTCCACGACGGATAAGAGTAAAACGCGGCGCATTTTGAAGTTCTCCATCGTAGGGTGTAGAAAAATGAGGCTCGTTTTGAGAGTCGACATAAAAAAGTCCTGCCGGCGGAGAGGCGTTGGGAACCTCTGCTACCGGCAGGACTGTCTGTTGAGATGCGTCGGGTAACTGCCTCGCGCGGGTTACTTCTCGCGGATGAAAACTTGGATGGGCGTCCCGTGGAAATCCCAGTGCTCGCGCAGCTGATTCTCCAAGAATCGGCGGTACGGTTCCTTGACCCACTGCGGCAGGTTGCAGAAGAAGGCGAACGAGGGCACACTGCCCGCCGGTAGCTGGGTGATATACTTGATCTTGATGTACTTTCCCTTCCAAGCGGGAGGCGGCGTTTGTTCGATGATCGGAAGCATGATCTCGTTCAAACGCCCCGTCGTGACGCGTCGGCGACGATTCTCATAGACGGCCTTAGCCGTCTCGAGGACCTTGAAAATGCGCTGCTTCGTGAGGGCCGAAATGAAGAGGATGGGGAAATCGGTGAACGGCGCCATACGCTCCCGGATGGCGTGTTCGTAGGTTTTGATCGCCGCGGTGGACTTATCTTCGACCAAGTCCCATTTGTTGACGCAGACGATCAACCCCTTCTTGTTTTTCCGGATGATGGAGAAAATGTTGAGGTCCTGACTTTCGATGCCCCGCGTGGCGTCGAGCATGAGCAGACAAACGTCCGAGTTTTCTATCGCGCGGATCGAACGGATGACGGAGTAATACTCGAGGTCCTCGTTCACCTTGCCCTTTTTGCGGATGCCCGCCGTGTCGACGAGGTAAAAGTTGAGGCCGAACTTGTCGTACCGCGTGTAGATGGAGTCGCGGGTGGTGCCCGCGATGTCGGTCACGATGTGGCGTTCCTCTCCGATGAAGGCATTGATGAGTGACGACTTGCCGGCGTTGGGTCGGCCGACCACGGCGATACGTGGCAGCTCCTCGTCGTGCGCTTCTTCGCCCGCCGAGGGTAGCAGCTCCACGACACGGTCGAGCACCTCGCCTGTCCCCGATCCATTCACGGCCGAGAGGCAGTAGGGATCGCCCAATCCCAGGCTATAAAATTCTGCGGCTGCGGCGTGGCGATCGTAAGTATCTGCTTTATTGGCCGCCAATATGACGGGTTTGCCGCTGCAACGGAGTATATGCGCCACCTCGTCGTCTAAGCTGGTCGCCCCGTTCATTACGTCGACCACGAATAAGATGACGTCGGCTTCTTCGACAGCTATCTTGACCTGCTTGTTGATTTCTTCTTCAAATACATCATCTGATTGAACCACCCAACCTCCGGTATCGATCACCGAAAACTCCCGTCCGGCCCATTCAACCTTGCCATATTGTCGGTCACGGGTCGTTCCGGCTTCATCATTTACGATCGCCTGCCGCGAACCAATAAGGCGGTTGAAGAGCGTTGATTTACCCACGTTGGGACGCCCTACGATGGCTACTACATTTCCCATATTCTTCTAATTTACATGTTATACGCTACGAATGGTTTGTTGCAAGCCCGCGCTGGCGAGCTGTGCGTGGCGGAGTGTTGGCTCCGCGGTTCAATGTATAGGCTGCACACGACGAGGAGTGGCCGTATGTGACAAGTTGTCAGCAAAAGAATGCCGGATACTTGTCCTCGGGAGGGTGTTGTCCGCCTGCTAAAGACAAGTATCCGGCACTTGTGACGCGCTTTTTACAACGGCAACTAATCCAGTTTGTATCCGAATCGCCGGAGGAGGTTGTCGCGGTTGCGCCAGTCCGGCTCGACCTTAACGTAGAGCTCGAGGAAGATTTTTTTCTCGAAGAATCGCTCCATGTCACGCCTCGCCGTCGTGCCGACCTTCTTGAGCGCCTGCCCACCGTGACCGATGATGATGCCCTTCTGCGTGTCGCGTTCCACGATGATGAGCGCGCGAATGTGTATCTGCTCCGCGCCCTCAATGAACTCCTCGACAACGACTTCCGTGGCGTAGGGGATCTCTTTTTGATAGTAGAGCAGGATTTTTTCCCGGATAATTTCCGTCACGAAGAAACGCGCCGGGCGGTCGGTCAGGGCGTCCTTCTCAAAGTAGGGAGGCGAATCGGGGAGGAGTGCCTCGATGCGACGCTTGACGGGCTCAACATTGAAGCCCGAGAGCGCGGAGATAGGGATGATCTCGGCCGCGGGCAGGAGCGTGTGCCAGGCTTCGACGGCCTGGGTCAGCCCCGCCTGATCCGTGAGGTCGATCTTGTTAATGAGCAGCAAGACGGGACATTCGATGCCCCGCACTTGCTGCAGAAAGTCGTCGTTCTTGTCCGTTTTCTCCACCATGTCGGTCACGTAGAGTAAGATATCAGCGTCCCCCAGCGCAGATTCGGAACTTTCGCGCATGGTCTCCTGTAACTTGTAGTTCGGGCGGAGCACGCCGGGAGTGTCCGAATAGACGATCTGCATATCGTCCGTATTGACGATACCCAGAATGCGGTGGCGTGTGGTCTGGGCCTTCGAGGTGATGATGGAGATGCGCTCGCCCACCAAACGGTTCATCAGCGTGGACTTCCCCACGTTGGGGTTGCCGATGATGTTGACGAAGCCGGACTTATGCTTTCGCTCCGTCATAGCCCCATTTCAGGTAGGTGGCTCCCCAGGTCCATCCGGCACCGAAAGCGGCTAAGATCAGGTTATCGCCGCGGCGGAGTTTGCCCTCCCACTCCCACAGGCAGAGGGGGATGGTGGTGGAGCTGGTGTTGCCGAACTTCCGGATGTTGATCATCACCTTGTCTTTGTTCACCCCGAGGCGTCGTGCGGCAGCGTCGATGATGCGGAGGTTGGCTTGGTGGGGCACGATCCAGTCGATCTGATCTTTGGTCAGCCCGTTGCGGCGCACGATCTCCTCGGCCGCGTCGGCCATGTCAATGACGGCCCGCTTGAAGACGGCCTGCCCCTCTTGGTAGACGAAATGGAGTCGCTGATCGACCGTCTCGTGGCTCGGCATGCGTAGCGATCCGCCCGCTTTCATGATCAGATGCGATTTGCCTGATCCATCGGTGCGAAGGAGGGTGTCGATCACGCCGTAGTCCTCCGTCGTGGCCTCCAGCAAGACGGCTGCTCCAGCGTCGCCAAAGAGGGGACAGGTGGCGCGGTCGGTGTAGTCGGTCATGGAGGACATTTTTTCGCTCGATACGACGATCAGCCGCTCGTAGCGCCCCGAACGGATATAATTGGCGGCCGTCTCTAGGGCGAAGATGAAGCCGGCGCAGGCCGCTTGGATGTCGAATGCGTAGGCGTTCCGGCAGCCGGACTCATAGGCGATGATCGACGCGGTGCTGGGGAAGTGATAGTCGCTCGTGGAGGTAGAGCATACGATGCCCTCTACTGACATGGGGTCGATTCCGGTCTTCTGCACGAGGTCGTTGACGGCTTGCGTGCCCATGTAGCCAGAGCTAAGGTTGGGGTCTTTAAGGATGCGTCGCTCTTTGATACCGACGCGTGTCATGATCCATTCATCGGTGGTATCCACCATCTTAGATAGGTCATCGTTGGTCAGTACGTCGTCCGGGACGAAACCTCCGACACCGGTGATGACAGCATTTATCTTGTCCATTGTTCTTTTGATATGTAGGATGAAAAAAATGAAGCAGCCCTCGATCAAGAATGTGTATCGGGGCTGCTTGCATTGCATGAGTGTAGAATTTGATTCTTGGATGGTGTGTGTCCGGTGTGTGTATGTACTGATGCAAGAGCGGGCTGTCTGTCTTTTTTAGACAGCCACGTCCTTGTCGATCGCCAATTTGCCTCGGTAGTAACCGCATTCGCTGCAAACGGTGTGATATACATGCCATGCACCGCAATTGGGGCAGAGGGCCAAAGTCGGAACCGCTGCATGATCGTGCGATCTTCTCTTGCCGGTTCTTGCGCTGCCTTGTCTTCTTTTAGGATGTGCCATAATTCAAATTTCGATTATTGTTTTACTTCTATTCTTCGTCTTTCAGTTGCTTGAGAGCGTCCCAGCGTGGGTCGGTTGGGATGTCTTCTGCGTCGGAGTCCGCTTCGTCTGATGCGTTGTCGGGCTCGTCCTCATCGTCGGGGCTGTAGGCTGCATGTTTACGCAGCTTGGCCGCCATCGTACGGTTGCATTCGCCCGGTGCATGGACATGCTTCATCGGTACAGCCAGCGCCACGAACTCGTAGAGGAACCATGCGAGGTTGACACCGCCTTCGTCTTCGGAAACCACCAATACTTCGTCGCTCTCTTCCGTATACTCCTTGCCTAACTTCACTGTCAATCGGTTGTTTGTCTCGATCGGCTGCTTCATATGATCTAAGCAGCGATCGCAGGGCAGAATGACAGTGCCTTCCAAGTGAAAAGTCATCTGGAAAGCAGATGCTTTGTGCTCGACTTTGAGTTGCACGTTGACGTGTCCTTGTCGAACCTCCGTGCCGTCTATGTCTGTGAAAAATTGATCATCCAGCAGATATTCATAGGTGCGAACTTCCGCTGGATTTATATCCTTCAAATCAACCCAATATGCTCTGAATTTTCCCAAGGCTTTATTGTATCCGAAAAAACGGCGGCAAATGTAGAAATCTTTTCCAATTGGCGCAGTGCGTTTTATGGCTTGCGAAATGAGCTGGAAGGCGCTTGGGATGCGGATTCTCAGAGGGAGGGGTGGCCATGTCGCTGAGTCTGTCCGATGAGGGACTGTTCGATCTCAATTTGCGTTCCTCAGATAACCGTGGAGACTACGAAGATGCTGATGAGCAGATCAGGCACCTCGCGTAGGGCATCGATGCAGTTGAGCAGTGTGGAGCCGGTGGTGAGGACGTCATCGATGAGCAGGATGTGATGGCCGGCGAGGCGTTCGGGGTGAGCTACGGTGAAGACGTTCTTCACATTCTGACGCCGTTCGTAGGCTGACTTACGCGTCTGCGTCTTGGTGTAGGTGTGACGGATAAGGGAGGTTGTATCGATAGGGTGGTGGTAGACGCTAGCCATACCGCGGGCTACGCGCTCGGATTGATTGTAGCCGCGTTGCCGCATCTTCCGTGGGTGGAGAGGGACGGGCACGAATAGATCGACGTCGGTGAGATAGCCATCTCTTTGCAGATCTTCGGCAGCTAATCGGCCGATGTAGATGGCTAAGCGTTCGTTCTTGTGGTATTTGAATTCGTGGATGAGATGCTGAACGTAGCTCTCCTTTTGGAAGTGTAGGTAGGCGATCACTTGACGCACGGAGGAACAGCCTGCGAAGATGTTCCGGAGAGGATTCTCATCGTCGGGGTAGCGGTGATAGGACAGGCGAGGCAGTTCGAAGAGGCAATAGAGGCAGAGCAGCTCCTCGCCGTCGATGAGGGGCGCGCCGCAAGCTCCGCAGATGCGTGGGTAGAAGAGCCCAAGCAGGTCATTCCAGAGGGTGAGGAGGAAGCGCTTCATCATGTTGCTGGAGGGTAAGCATGTCTTGTCAGAGCATTCTATGATTGTAGAGGGGCCAATGAGGCGTGTCTGAGGCTTCATGCATTAGACGTCAAACGTGACTTGTGAGTCGCCTAAACGTCAGTTGGAACTCCATCTTCGATGCGTTTTATACTTCAGCTGACGATTGCTCCTTGCCGTTTGACAATAAGAAGAAGCTACCCGAGATCATCTCTCTCGGACAGCTTCTTCTTGTCGCATGGCCGATCAGCGGTCGTCAGCCTTTGTTGCTAAGGATGTCAGAAATCTGGACCGGCATTGCTCGTTCGATTCTTGACCAGACTGGCTTGCCGTTTTGGAAACCTGAGACGTAGTTGAAGCGTACGTAAAAGGCTTCGTTGTTGCCGCTGCTTTTCTCCTTGCGAGCGATCTCCTCGAAGTAGCTCTTGATGAAATAGGCGCTGTTGACAGCCATGTCGACAGCGGTCTTTGTACCGGCCGTGCGCTTGGTGGTACGGAGATAGATGTCGTAGGTGTGTTTCCCGAGATACGTCTGGGCCTTGGCGTCCGGATTGTACGTCAAGTACCATTCGTTACGCTGGTCGCTGGGTTGGTTCAGGACGTGCTCAACGAAGAGGTAGCCGCGCACATAACCACGCACCAAGTTGACGGGATTCTTGATGGGCACTTCGTCCTTCAGTACCTTCCCCGTATCCGGGGCTCCGGGATCGGAGAAGCGAGCTATGCGGTACTTCTCGACCTCCGCCTGCGCACTGATCGTCACGGTGCTATAGCCGCGCGATCGGACTACGGTGGAGGAGTTTTCTGCCGCATCACGGTCGAGGGTAAAGTGCACGAGGACGCATGCGCCTTCGTTCAGTTTGGAGAGTGTCGGTGAGTAGAATGGGCCATAGGGGAAGGGGTTGTCCATGACCATTTTTCCTTCTTTCGATTCGCGCCGTATGATGCCTACGGTGTCCGATTCTACGCTGTTGCTTCCGCCTTCAAGGCAGGAGGTGGTGCATGCCAGCAGCAGCGCGGCTGCTATCCATGCCATTGTCTTGTTCATTCCTTTCATGTCATTATGAATAAGCTATTAGTGGGAATTGTGCGGCTTAAGGGCCGCGGTAGTAATAAGTCGTTAGTAATTATGAGTGGGAGTGGGCCGATAGGTTCTCCCGTGTAGTTCTTGATGCAATAATATAATGTATGGGGGGGGCGGCGCATCGGCCTCTAAAGACCTAATCTCAAACCCGTCTGCAAAGATAGATAGAAGGGTTTCGCCGATCGAATCGTTTCAATGGAGCTCCCGTTGTCGAAGTAATAGCTTGCGCCCACCTCGGCGTAGAGGCTTAGGAATGGCAACAGGGGGTAAGTGGCGCCTGTGCGAGCATAGGTTGACCATTGCCATTCTTTCATTCGTTGTGACTGCTCCGTGCTGCGTCGCCCGGTTCCGTAGGTGTGAACCGTGCGGAGGCTACCCGCCACGTTCCACTCTACTGCGCCGCCCGCAGCCGCATAGAATCGCACACGCCGCCAGTCTGCTATTCGGTAAGCCACCCCGACTGGGATACCGACGAAATGCAATCGCTGCCGGATGTGCCCATCGAAGATGGAGGCTGTGCGCCAACGCGAAGTGAGGCAGGTGTACGTCAGGCCACTCTGCAATGCCCAGCGATCGCTCAGCCGATAGCTCATGCCGAGGCCAAACGAGAGCGGGCGCGCATGCTTGACATCGATGCGATCCGTTTCGTTCCGATGGTAGGCGAGGGCGTCGTCCGCGGTGCCTTCCCCGTAGTCGTACGGTGGCAGATCGGCACGGCTGTCATCGCGGATAAACGTCGCATTGAAGTCTCCGCCTCCACCTTGCAGACCTGTCGTGTAGCCACCGCCCCCCATGCCGAAGCCCCAGCGTCGGGCGGGTCGTGTTGCCGCTACCGCCATACGATCGGAGGGATGTTCGATCGCCTCTTCGATTTCCTCAGCCGTCGGGATCTCTGCCGCATAGAGGGACAGACTGTCGGCCGTGCTTATCGTCGTTTCGGCCAGCCAGGCGTTGTCTGGCATCGATGGCTCGTCCGTCGGCAGATCAGTAGGCGGGAGCGATGCTTCGTGCGGCGTGGCTGCGTGGAGACGCGTCATGGCCGGTGCTACCGTTTGTGGGGCCGTTTTCGTTCGCGTTCTTACCTGTGCGACTGCGGTGGGCGGTGGTGTCGCAACCGTCGCGGGGAGCGACGATGCGCTCGGCATGGCGACTGACGGCGTAGCTATCGGTGCCGTCGGTACGGGCTTAGCGTCTGCCATCCGTTCCGACGGCTCGTCTGGGCGCCACAGCCTTCGTCCGCCTTCAAAAAGGAGCATCAGCAGCGCTACAGCCGCTGCTGCGTACATCCATCGCCGCGGCCAGAGCCGACGGCGCGTCAATCGTCCGACTATCGCATCCCAATCGGCTGGATCGGGCTGCACTTCGTAGTCTTCGAGCTTTGATCGAACGATCTTTTCCCATTCATCCTGTTTTTTCATCACATATTCTCCCCATTAATTCTCTTTTGCAGCCATCGTCGGGCTCGCATATAGTGTGCTCGCGATGTACTCTCTTCTATTTGCAGCATGGTTGCGATCTCTTTATGCGAGTACCCTTCGACGGCAAGCAGATTAAAGACGGTGCGTAGGCTGGGCGGTAGTTCGCGGACCATGGATAGGAGATCTTCCGCCGAAAGTTGCGAAAGGGCCGTGGCCTCTTCCGAGGGACTGAAGGTGGCGCTGTCCAAGCTCACCGTGTCATGCCGGAGGGTCTGTGTGCGCCGGAGATATTCGAGCGATTCATTCACGAAAATCTTCCGGATCCATGCCCCCAGCGGCCCTTCGCCCCGGAACTTGTCGAGCGACGAGAACACTTTGACGAAGCCATCCTGCAACACGTCACGCGCTACTTCACGATCGGCCACGTAGCGTAGGCAGATGCCCAGCATGCGGCCGGAATACGCGTCGTAGAGCGCTTTCCAAGCTGTTTGCTCACCCTTGAGACAATCGGCTATGAGTTGCTTTTCATCCATTCAATCTGATTCCTTGCGTACCGTTTGCAACCGTCACACGTCCCCCTTGACGCATGATGCGGCAAAAATGTGGCTCCTCGTCGAAAAAAAATGTGCACCGCGTCTTTTCGGGGGGGGCTGTCGGGGTTACCTGTCGTGCGATTTGCTTGTGTTTGTAGGCCCTCCTTGCTGTGATATGGCTTCCGTATATGTCTGGCAGGCCGCCTGCCAATATCGTCGGAGTGTTCGGTGACTCTGGCAGGCGGCCTGCCACCATTACCGGAGTGTTGGGTGAGTCTGGCAGGCGGCCTGCCAGCGTTACCGGAGTCTCCGATAGTCCCGACAGGCGGCCTGCCAGCGTTACCGGAGTCTTCGATAGTCCCGGCAGGCGGCCTGCCAGAGTCACCGAACACTCCGGCCACTTTGGAAGGTCGCCTGCCAGCCCTTTCGCCCCCGGATGTTCAGCGGCACGCCCCCGGGCAACAGGCTGACGTATGCTCACGATAGGCTCACAGATATACAGTAGACAGCCCCACCGATAGGTATCGATGGGGCTGCTGGGGGGTATCTGCGATCACCGGATCCGATTTATTTCGGAGGCTACCCTCGAAGATGTTTCTGATGATTTTGATTCATCGTTGGACGATCACAGCAAGCTCGTGTGAGGATTGATGATGGAACAAAAGGGCAGAAACAGGCTCCGATAGGTCCGAAACAGAAAGGAGAAAGATCCGCCAAAAGAGCTTCTCATTAGAGGATCGAGAACGCTACGGTCAATCCGGCCATGACGATCGAGACCATCGACATGAGCTTGATCAGAATGTTCAGCGACGGACCGGAGGTGTCCTTAAACGGGTCGCCGACGGTGTCGCCCACCACGGTGGCCTTATGCGCTTCGGAGCCCTTGCCCCCCATGTTGCCTTCCTCGATGTATTTCTTCGCATTGTCCCATGCGCCTCCCGAGTTGGCCATAAAAACGGCCAAGACGAAGCCTGCACCCAGTCCGCCGACCAGCAATCCCAGCACACCGGACACTCCGAAAAAGATACCGACGAGCACCGGCACGATGATCGCCAGCAGCGACGGGAAGAGCATTTCGCGCTGTGCACCCTGCGTGGAGATGGCCACACAGCGGGCATAATCAGGCGTGGCATCGCCGGTCAGGATCCCCTTGATCTCCCGGAATTGACGGCGCACTTCCTCGACCATCTTGCCTGCTGCCCGTCCCACGGCGTTCATGGTTAGCCCGCAGAACAGGAAGGCCATCATGGAGCCAACGAAGACACCGATCAACACCTTCGGGTTCATCAAATCCACTTGATAGTAAGCCATAAAGTCGGGGATGGTGGCTTGTGCCACGTCGACGGTACGGCCCGCGATGTCGATAGTCGTTGTGCCGATGTGTTGCAGACCGATCTTCACTTCCTCGATGTAGGAGGCCAGGAGGGCGAGGGCTGTCAGGGCGGCTGAGCCGATGGCGAAGCCTTTGCCTGTGGCTGCCGTGGTGTTGCCCAGAGCGTCGAGGACGTCGGTGCGTTGGCGGACGTGTGGCTCGAGCCGACTCATCTCTGCGTTACCACCGGCATTGTCAGCGATAGGTCCGTAGGCGTCGGTGGCGAGGGTGATACCGAGTGTGGAGAGCATGCCGACGGCTGCGATGCCAATGCCATAGAGGCCAAGGCTCAGATTGTGCGCCGTAAGTAGGTTGGCTGTGTCGAACCCAGTGGCAAAGAGGAAGGCGAGGATGATGGCCACGGCGATCGTGATCACCGGAACGGCCGTGGAGATCATACCCATGCCGAGGCCGGAGATAATGACCGTGGCAGGACCAGACTCCGCGCTGTGAGCGATCGTTTGCGTCGGTTTGTGAGAATGCGACGTGTAGTATTCGGTCGATTGGCCGATGATGAAGCCTGCCACCAACCCGACGATCACGGAGCAGGAGAGGCCGGCCCAGTTTGGAATCTCGAGCAGATAGAGTATGCCGAAAGAAGCAGCAGCAATCAGGGCGGAGCTGAGGTTCACGCCGAAGCCGAGCGACTTGAGCAGCTGGCTCATGCCCGCTCCCTCCTTCGTTTTAACGGTGTAAATGCCGACGATGGAGAGAATGATGCCGACGGCGGCGATCAGCATGGGGGCAAAGACGGCCTTAGCCTGCACGTCGCCATCGTTATAGAAGGCTGAGGCTCCGAGTGCGGCCGTGGCCAAGATGGACCCGCAGTACGACTCGTAAAGATCGGCGCCCATACCGGCCACATCGCCGACATTGTCGCCTACGTTGTCCGCAATCGTGGCCGGATTGCGGGGGTCGTCCTCCGGGATCCCGGCTTCGACCTTCCCCACCAGATCGGCGCCCACGTCTGCGGCCTTCGTATAGATGCCGCCACCCACGCGAGCGAAGAGTGCTTGCGTCGAAGCTCCCATTCCAAAGGTGAGCATGGTCGTCGTGATCACAACGAGCTTCTGTGGCCCAGTGGCGTCTACAAATGCGTTGAGGACGAGGTACCAGACTGAGATGTCAAGTAGTCCCAACCCGACCACAGTAAGCCCCATCACTGCGCCAGATCGAAAAGCGATCTTCAGACCAGCGTTGAGCGAGTTGCGCGCTGCGTTCGCTGTGCGGGCCGAGGCCGCGGTGGCCGTTTTCATCCCGATAAACCCGGCTAATCCGGAGAAGAATCCGCCGGTCAGGAAGGCAAACGGAACCCAAGGGTTCTGCACATGAAAGCCATAGGCTAGTACTGCGAAAAACAACGCCAAGATAACAAAGACAATAGCGACAACTTTGTACTGTTGCTTCAGGTAAGCCATCGCGCCCTTCCGCACATGCTCTGCAATTTCTTGCATGGTGGGGGTACCTTCACTTTCTTTCCTCATTTGGCTGTAGAAGACGTAGGCAAACGCCAGCGCCAAGACGGCAGCCAATGGGACCATTACGAATAGTGTTTCCATAGGAGTGTAATGAGTTTACTATAATGTGTATGTATAAATTACTGCGCGAAAATAGCGTCTTCTTCTTTTGTGCTTCAAAATTGTTTTCGGATTAAAATTATCGGCCCTCTTAGATCTCAAAAATCGCTGTGCAATGGTCGCTCTCGGAGGTGTGAAAGGCATCAGGGATGCCGACCAAGTCTGGCCGGGTACCAGGAAAACTTCCTTGCCTCGGCAGAGGCCGTCAGGGACGCCGGTCAAGTCTGGCCGGGTACCAGGAGAACTTTGCAGCCGCCCCGAGGCCTCGGAAAGTATCAAAACGCGCCGCTGAACGTTTCCGAGGGCTCGGAAAGCGTCAAAACGCGCCGCTGAACGTTTCCGAGGGCTCGGAAAGCATCAAAACGCGCCGCTGAACGTTTCCGAGGCCTCGGAAAGCTCCAAAACACGCCGCTGAACGTTTCCGAGGCCTCGGAAGCTCCAAAACACGCCGCTGAAGGTTTCCGAGACCTCGGAAGGCGTCAGGGACGCCGCTGGCATGTCGCGCATGTCGGGGCCTATCGTTTTGATGCTGGAGAGGGGTGGGCGAGCATTTCAAATTCATTTCAGATTTGCCCCTACATCTTTGCCTCCGAATTTTATGAACAGCAAAATGAAGAATCAGATGAAAAAAATGATGTTTATGGTGTGCTTAGTGCTTTTCGCGCTGACAGCCTGTGCAGACGACGATCTGCCGATCCGTACGAACCAGTTGCCACGCAACGCACAACAGTTCCTGACCCAGTATTTCCGCGGTGTAGAGGTTTCGTATGCCAAGCAAGACGATGAAGGCTTCGACAAGAGCTATGAGGTCGTGTTTGTTGATGGGAATAAGGTAGAATTTCGGAGGGATGGCGAGTGGAAGGAGGTCGACTGCCGTTACGGACGAGTTCCCGACGCTATCGTGCCCCGTGCCATCCTCGACTTTGTACGCCAGCATTATGCCGGCCAGTATATTCGTAAGATCGAGCGCGATCGCCACGGCTATGAAGTCAAGCTCACCAGCGGGTTAGAGCTTAAGTTCGACCGTAACGGTCGCTTCCGCAAGATCGATTGAGGTACGATGTCTATGTGATGGAGCTCCCTTTTACCCCCTGATAAAGGGAACGCCTGATACTTTTTAATACGCTAAAGACCTCCCCCGAACCTGCATGACAGGTCAGGGGGAGGTCTTTTTTTGCGTTCGGGCATAGCCTAATCGTAGTCCGCAGGGGGATCATTCGGAGGTCCCGAAGCGCGAGGTGTCAAGGGTGGGGGCTTTCGACGGCTTATATCCCCGCAAGCGATAGATGAAGGTGAGCGTCAGGGCGCGCGTGTCGGGCACGACATACATGCGGAGCTGTTGCGTGGCGAAGTCGGTACGCAAGCGGGGCGACCAGGTGGCAAAGACGTCGTCGGCCTTGAGTTGTAGGTCTGCGGCGCCCCGTGCGACGGTCCATTTCAGACCCGTATCGAGGCGCCAGAGGCCGTTGATGTCGGCTATACCCTGCATGCTCGGTGTGATGGCCGATGCGTTTAGCTCAAGAGTGAGGTGATGGCCGAGATGGAAGGTGTTGTCGAGGCGAGCATAGAGGAGCATGCGGTGCCGATCGAACGTGAGGTCGTGAAAATGACTATGCCGGACGTGATCGGTCGATGCGTTGAGGACGAGACGGCTCTGCACGTTGCGTAAGGGGTGTATGGGGACGACGAGATTGACCCCCAAGGTGCGCTTGTAGTCAAAGTTTGTGCTTTGATAGATCAGCGCGGGGCGATCGGTGGCTTGATAGGGGAGTTGCACGGAATAACCGGGCATACGGGTGGTGTAGAGCGTGAAAATGAACTTCCCACTGATGATGTAGCTCAGGCGACTGGCGTAAGAGCGATAGGGGCGGAGGAGCGGATTGCCGTGAACCTCAGCGTAGGCGTTGAGAAAGGTCTTCCCGCCGTGACTCTCCCAGTAAGCGGGATATACCTTGTCTGACGTGAGAGAGGCTTGCAGGATTTGACCGGGGGACAAGGCCCACGTGAGACTAAACTCCGGGAAGAGGGTACGGTCGCGCGTGTTGGCGAACCGATAATCCTCGCCGGTGAGGGACGCCGAGAGGGAGAAGTTGGATGTGAGTGCGAACTCGGTGCCCAGATAGAGGCGGGCGGTGCGTTCGGTCAGGCGATTATCGATGTCCGGAAGGCCGGCCACGTCGTCGGAGGCATATCGCTGTGCGCTGTGGTCGGTTGCGTAGAGGTATTCGGCGCCATAATTCACTTTCAAGGCCTTGCCGATCGGGTGAGACTGGTCCGCAAATACGCGCAGGCGGTCAATTTGCTGAGCATTGCGGGTCGTCAAGTCGGTCGAGGTATGACTGAGCGTGTTTTCGTAGGCAAAATGTTGCTGCAGGCGCTCTTCGTAGCGCGTGTATTCAGCGCCCAGCTTGAGGCCGAACCCGGTGCTGAGGTCGAAGAGGGCGTTATGGAGCTGCGTGGGCCGTTCGTTCGAAGTGTAACTACGGGAAAGGCCGAGTGTGCCCTCTCCGATCCGCTCGGAGCGACGTCCGGTGACGAGTCGGGCGGTATAGACCAGCCCGAGATGGCTTTGCTTGGAGAGCTGGAGGTCTGTTTCCATGCGAATGAGATGCGTCTGGGCGCGATGGGTCGTTCTGTCTTGCTGCGTGACGGCCTGATGGCGGTTGTGATAGAAATGATCGGCATCGATGTCGAGTCCGCCGCGGGTGTGGCTGGCTTCGGACGAGGCGTTGAGGCGCAGCATCCAGCGCGGGGCGGTGCGGACGAGCGCGGCGCCGAGGGTATAGTTGGCGTAATGCCGCTGCGCATAGTCGGCATTGATCTGGCCCTGCCATCCGCCGTCTTTCCCGGCGGCGTCGCGGGTGACAAGGAGGATGGCGGCCCCGCGAACGTGGTATTGTGGAGGGGCACTATACATCACCTCGGCCGAGCGGATGTCACGGGCAGGGATCCCACGGAGCACGGTCCGAAGTGCTTCGCCGGAGAGGGACGTCTTGCGGCCATCGATCAAAATAGCCAGGCTGGGGGCGCCGGCCAACGTGAGGGCATCACCCTCATCGCGCACGCCGGGGAGTAGCAGCAGCGCCTCATAGGCGTTGGCGGCCACGCGACCCGCGATCAGGCGGGGCAGATCATAAATGATCCGTCCGCCGGATAGCCTCGCGATGGGGCGCTCCCCGCGGACGACGATTTCAGGCATCGCCTGCGCACGCTCGGTCAGTCGGACCGCGATTTCGTCGGCTTGATCTCGGTGGATGGTCTGCTCGTGCGTTTCGTAAGCCACATGCTGCACGATGAGGCGGTACGTGTCGCGTTCGTTCGGGGTGGCATCGATGTGAAAGGCCCCGATGGAGTCCGTGATGGCAGAGGTTACATAGATGGAGTCCGTCGTTTGGAGGATGATGGCGGCTTGCGCTACGGGTCGGCCATCACTGTCGGTGACGCGACCGCCAAGGCGCATTTGTGCACTGGTTCCGTGCGTGATCAGCAAGGCCGCAAGGAGGGTCAGGAGGGTAAAAATCGTTCTCATGATGAATCGTTTGATGGGTGTGGATCTTTTTTCGCGGCAAAGGTGGGCGTGCTATTCGAGCTGGATGCTTATCACCGGCTTACGAAGTCTTACTTAGTCTTATCGGCCCCAGTTGCTGCGCCCGGGAGGCCTATTTTTGTCGGTGAGATGGCAGTCGGACGTGTTGCAAATGCTTCGGAGAGCTTTTTGGCGTTTGCGGAACTTCCGCAAGCGTCTCGAAGAGCTTTTTGGTGTTTGCGGAACTTCCGCAAGTGTCTCGAAGAGCTTTTTTGCGTTTGCGGAACTTCCGCAAGCGTCGCGGAGAACTTTTTGGCGTTTGCGGGAACCCCGCAAGTGTCTCAAAGAACTTTTTGGCGTTTGCGGGAACCCCGCAAACGCCTCGAAAAACTTTTTGGCGTTTGCGGGAACCCCGCAAGTGTCTCGAAAAACTTTTTGGCGTTTGCGGGAATCCCGCAAGTGCCTCGAAAAACTTTTTGGTGTTTGCGGGAACCCCGCAAGCATTTCCAAATCTACTTTGGCCGTTACCACATGCTATCAATGACATTCTCTACGGATAAGGGAACCTCATTTTTTTGTCGAACTCACATTATCTACGATGGACATCCGAAAATTCAAACGCGCCGTGACCGCCATCCTCTTGGGCATTACTGCGCTCTTCGTCTTCAACCTTTTTTATCTCAAGGGACTTGCTGATGCGCTGCACGACGAGGCCGCACGCGTCGTGATGGCTTGTATCGAGAGCGCCGATAGCAAGGAGTTACAACTGCGTCTGCAAAAACGCCGCGCCGATCCGAGCGTGAAGCACAGTGCGATCCTGATCGAAAAGAAAAAAGACAACGACTCCATCGTGACGATGCGTAATGCTTCGATCGGAGAGAAGCGTACCACGGTGGTGACGGTCGTTCCTGCGGAATCGCCTTACATCGAGCTTGAGCAACTGGCTCGCGAGGTGCGCACGTCTATCCATCAACAGTTGGACGCTTCGTATCCCGTCGATCTTCAGGCCTTGGATAGCTTGATAGACGCCGAACTCCGCGTCCGCGGCATGGCGCTCCGTGTGTTTCGTGCTGAAATCGTGGACGAACGGACCGGACACGTGTTGCAAGCCTCCTTTCCGCACAGCATGAAGCGCCCGACCTTCAAGCATGTAGCGGTTTACTCGTTCAATCCGGAGCGGCACTACGTGTACCGTGTCTTTTTCCCATCTCTTACGGGCGTCATCGTTCGCCAGATGGCTGGGATCCTGTTTTCGACCCTGCTCCTTATGGTCTTGCTGGCGTTGTCTTTTCGTTTCCTGATTCGCACCGTGATGCAGCAGCGCACACTCGAGGAGATGAAGGATGACTTGACGAATAACATGACGCACGAGCTGAAGACGCCCATCGCAGCCGCGTATTCCGCCGTCGACGCGCTCCTGAACTATCGCCAAGGGGAGGATCCCTCCAAACGTGCGCAGTATTTACAGCTGTGCCTCGATCAACTCTCCCATTTGAGCGGATTGGTGGAGCAAATTCTGGATATGAGCCTCGAAAGACGGCGTAAGCAGGAACTGCACCGCGAGCCTGTCTCCATCCGCGCACTATTTGAACGACTGACCCGGCTGTATAGCCTCCGTGCCGGCCGTCCCGTGCACTTCCTGACGGAGGTCGCGCCTCCCGACCTGTCTCTCCAGGCCGATCCCGAGCTGCTGAGCCAAGCGGTTGGCAATTTGATAGACAACGCCATCAAGTATTCCCCCGGCGAGCCGGAAATCACCCTCTGGGCCGGGTGTGAGGGGGCTTTTTACGCCGTCACGGTGAGCGATCGCGGCAGTGGCATCCCTTCGGCCTCGGTCGGACGGATCTTCGATAAGTTCTATCGTGTTCCCGCCGGTGATCGCCACGATGTGAAGGGCTACGGACTCGGTCTTTACCACGTCCGACAGATCGTGGAGCGCCATGGAGGACGAATTACCGTGTCGCCTCGACCGCGTGGCGGTTCAATCTTCAAAATTGAGATCCCGAGATAAATTATACATCCTATCAGACAATGGAAAATCAAAGTAATCCCAGCATTTTATTGGTCGAAGACGACCCCGCGCTGGCATTGATCATCAAGGACACACTGGAAGGCGAAGGATTTCAGGTCACACATACCGCCGACGGGTTGCATGGTCTGGATGGCTTCGTGCGTTGTAGGCCTGACCTCGTTGTGGCTGACATTATGATGCCCGGAATGGACGGCTTCGAGATGGTCCGTCGTATGCGCCGCGTCGACACCACCACGCCGATCTTGTTCCTTACCGCGCGCTCGTCATTGAACGATCTGGTCAAGGGGTTTGGCCTCGGCGCCAACGATTATCTGAAGAAGCCCTTCAAGATGCTCGAACTCATCGTGCGGATTAGGGCCTTGCTCGGTCGTCCGACACCTACCGAGCGTGTTTTGCCGACCGACACCGAGCCGCCGGTCCTCCATTTCGGCCGCTACACCTTCCAGACCGCCGCGCAACGTCTGATTGACGCCGACGGAGTGGCCCAGGAACTGTCGTACATGGAAAGCGAGCTGTTACGTAGGCTTATCATTGGCCGTGAAACCGTCGTCGAGTTCCGCACGCTCCTTCTCGACCTCTGGCACGATGACAGTCCCTACAACCGCAATAGCCTACACGTCTTCATCCATAAGCTCCGCCGCCGCCTCTCCGCCGACCCCCATATCCGCATCCTCAACATCCGCAGCTTAGGCTATAAGCTCGTCGTCGAAGGGTAGTGCGACAGCGCTTTCATCTCCTCCCATCACGTACCCGGCTAACTTCCCCGGCGTCGGCAGGGGGGGGCGATTACGGGTTATAGAGATTGCGGTCGTAGAAGTCCATGATTTCGATTTCCATGCGGTAAGCACGGGCTGCGGGGCCGTCGGGATTGATGGCCGCGGATGCCAGATAGTCGTTGATGGCCTCGCGGATACGTCCCGCCTTGCGGTGGGCACGACCGCGGAGGTAAAGCGCCTCATCGCTGTCGGGGTGAGTGGCCAAGTAGTCGTTAAGAAGCTCGATCGCGTCGGTTATGCGACCTTCGTCAATCCATTGTCTGATTTGATTCATGTGATAGGTGTGTATGATGAGAAAATACGGGTACGGCGGATGGCGGTGGGCTCAGAAACAGCGGATATAGCCGACGGAAAAACTGTCGTAGAGATTGTCATAAACGCCGTAGCGAAAACGAAGAGAGAGAATGTTTTTGCGGTATTCATACTCGAGCTTGTAGCGGTAGGTGGCGGGATGGTCACCTGTGTTTTTGTAGCCGCTAAAGCCGGAGTAGTCGGCGGCGAAAGAGACGTTGTAGAGGCGTCCGCTCAGCCCGGCGCCGAAAAGCAGCGCGTCGTTTTGGCGATAGACGGGATCGTTCGTCATCCAGCAATAGAAGCCAAGCATGCCCTGTAGTCGGAGAGCGACGCGTCCGTCATCGAGTCGGAAGAGGTCGCGTCCGGCAGTGGCATCGAACCAGTACGAGGCCGCGTCGGTGTATCTCGCGTCGGCCAACCGATTGCCGCTGGCCGTCTTGAGGTTCGCGCTGAGCATCAGATCGAGCCAGCGGTCGCTACGGACCACTTGATAGAAAGATCGGAGGATAAAGTCGCCAATGCAATACTCCGGCGGACGACGCTCGGCGGCATGTCTACGGAGCTGCGTGGTGCGTGACATCTGATACGTTTCACCCACGACACCACTCATCTCTACGCCTGCGCGTCCGTCGGCTATGGGGATAAAGAGACGCGCAAAGAGATCGGCTGTGCGATCGCCGGCTGCTTCGTGATATTCGCCGCGCAGCTCCAGCTCCCATCGATTACCGATGCGTCCGTCAGTGAGTTCAGAAAACGGGAATGCGTTCGGGCCAAAATATCGAGGTGTATAGTTCAGGAGCTTCATGCGCTCCCGCCAATCCATCCAGACGCCATCCTCTTTTATTCCGGAGGGGTCGGACTGTGCCATTGCGGCGAAGTGTGTCGTAATAATCATCCAAGTAATCACGCTGACAGTAATCCATCTATTCATTTCGTTACCATAAAAACGGGCGCAAAGAAAAGGAATATGCCAGAAGCTGTTTGGGGCTTATTTCGGAGGGGAATAACGTTCCGAGGTGGTTGTAATACGTTAGGGAGGTGGTTGCGATACGTCCGGAACGTGGTTGTGATACGTTCGGGACGTGGTTGTGATACGTTCAGAACGTGGTTGTGATACGTCCGGAACGTGGTTGCGATACGTCCGGGACGTGGTTGTGATACGTTCGGGACGTGGTTGCGATACGTTCGGAACGTGGTTGCGATACGTTCGGGAGGTGGTTGCGATACGTCCGGAACGTAGTTGTGATACGTCCGGAACGTGGTTGTAATACGTCCGGGACGTGGTTGTGATACGTCCGGGACGTGGTTGCGATACGTTCGGAACGTGGTTGTGATACGTTCGGGACGTGGTTGCGATACGTTCGGAACGTGGTTGTGATACGTCCGGGACGTGGTTGCGATACGTCCGGGACGTGGTTGCGATACGTTCGGAACGTGGTTAAATACCCTTCGGGACGTGATTTCTGTAGCAAAGTTTGACCGATCGATGACGATCAAGGTATGAGGAAAGGCCGTCAGGAGATCAGATATATACAAAAGAAAAATCGCTGTAAAACCTTGATTTTACAACGATTCTCTATGAGTTTGAAGGCTTAACTGACTCCTTTGCTGAAGTCCTCTTGGAGCCTTCCGGCGGAAAGAGAGGGATTCGAACCCCCGGTACAGTCACCCGTACACCGCATTTCGAGTGCGGCCCATTCGACCACTCTGGCATCTTTCCTTTCGCTGAAGAGCGCGCAAATGTAAAATGATTTCTATACGCGCAAAGCATGGACGAAAATCTTCTACTCGAAGCGGATGGTGCGGGCGGGATTGATTTTGGTGATTAGGTATGAAGGTGCCAACATCATCAGCAACGAAACGGTGAGCGTACCGACGTTGATAAGCAGCCATGACCAGATGCTGAGACGGATGGGTACGGCGTCGAGATAGTAGATCGAAGGATCGAGAGTGAGCAGGCGAAATTGCCACTGCACCCAGCACAAGGCGAGTCCGATGACGTTACCCCAGAGCATGCCGCGGCCGATCAAGAAGCTGGAGATGTAGAGGAAGACACGCCGTAGGCTGCGATCCGGTTGGCCGACGGCTTTGAGGATGCCAATCATGTTTGTGCGCTCGAGGATGATGATCAGTAGGCCGGAGATCATGGTGAACCCCGAGACTGCCATCATAAGTGCGAGGATCACGGCTACGTTCAGATCGAGTAGGTCGAGCCAATTGAAGATGATCGGGTTCAGCTCGCGGATGGAGCGGACGAAGTAGGTGTTGCCTGCGTTATCTCGACGGTTGAGGAGGAGGGTGTCGACACGTTCGGCGGTCTCGTCGAGACGATCGTAGTCGTCGACGAGTAGCTCCAATCCACTGACTGCGTCGGAGGGCCAGTCGTTCAGGGTGCGAATCTGTTCGATGTCGGCAAGGACGAAGAGCTGATCGTAGTCCGAAAAGCCCGTATCGTAGATGCCACTGATGCGAAACTTGCGGGCCTTGATATCGTCCTGCACGAAGTAGGCAAGAAAGGAGTCGCCGCAACGTAGGCGGAGCAGGTCGGCCAGATGGCGCGAGATGAGCACATCGGTCGTCATCCGTCCAGGAGTGACGCTAAAGGGGCGGCCCTCCACGAGGTGCTTGCGGAAAAAGCCCCAATCGTAATCCGAACCTATGCCCTTCAGGACGATACCTTGGAAATCGGTGTCGGTTTTGAGTAGCCCCGGCTTGGTGGCGAAGGCCTCGACGTGTCGCACGCCATGCGTCTGACGGAGCATGTCCAGCAGACTGTCGCTCACGTGGATCGGGGCCGTCTCGTAAGATGAATTGCTGTCGAAATTGGTGATCTGGATGTGCGACCCGAAGCCGATCACCTTGTCACGCACCTCCTGCTTGAAGCCCACCACGATGGCCACGGTGAGGATCATGACAGCCAAGCCGATGGCAATGCCGGCCACAGCGATGCGCACCGCTGGCGGCGTGATGCGCGTCTTCCCTTGGTCGGCTTTGCCACCGAAGTGGATGCGTCGGGCGATAAACAGCTCAACGTTCATGACCCGACGCTTCCTTATGAATAGGTGTGGGATCGGCCACCGTCAACGCTTGTTCCATCTGTCACGATAGGTCGTAAGCGCGGCCTCCAAGACGTCGAGCGCACGCGCCAGCTCGTCCCGTTCCAACACATAAGCGATGCGCACCTCATTGCGCCCGTAACCCGGGGTGACATAAAAGCCTGACGCAGGCGCCATCATCACCGTCTGCCCTTCGTACGAGAAGTCGCGGAGGCACCAAGCGCAGAACTTGTCGGCGTCGTCCACCGGCAACTTGGCCACCGTATAAAACGCGCCCATCGGCAGTGGCGAATAGCAACCCGGAATCTCGTTGATCCGCTTGACCAGAAAGTCACGCCGCTGGATGTACTCCTCATAAACGCCCTTGAGATACGACTCCGGTGCGTCGATCGACGCCTCGGCCACGATTTGCCCCAAAAGCGGCGGACTGAGGCGTGCCTGCGCCCATTTCATCACGCTTTTACGCACCCGCGCGTTCCTCGTCACGATCGCTCCGACGCGGATGCCGCACTCGCTGTAACGCTTCGACATGGAGTCGAACATGACCACATTCGGCTCGATGCCTTCGAGGTGGAACGACGAGACATAGGGCGCGTCCGTGTAGCGAAACTCGCGGTAGACCTCGTCCGAAAAGAGGAAGAGGTCGTGGCGGCGCACCAAGTCGCGGATGTGCCCCAGCTCCTCCCGCGTGTAGACATAGCCCGTGGGGTTGTTCGGGTTGCAGAGCAGGACGGCCTTCGTGCGCGGCGTGATGGCCTCTTCAAACGCTTCGATGGGGGGCAGTGCGAAGCCGTTATCGATGGACGAGAGCACCGTCTTGACCACCGCACCGCACGACATGGCCATCGACATATAGTTGGCATAAGCCGGCTCCGGGATCAGGATTTCGTCACCCGGGTCGAGGCAGGCCAGGAAGACCAGCGTAAGGGCTTCAGAGGCGCCGGTGGTGATGAAAATCTCGTCCGGCGTGACCTCAATCGCAAACCGTCCGTAGTACTCCGCCATCTTTTGGCGCAGGCTGGGCAGCCCATCGCTCGGACAGTAACTAAGCACCTTTTTGTCGATCTGCCGCAGCGCCTCGAGGCCAACCTCGGGCGTCGGGATGTCGGGCTGGCCGATATTTAGGTGATACACTTTGATTCCTCTGGCTTTTGCTTCGTTGGCCAACGGCGCCAGCTTCCGTATCGGCGATTCGGGCATCTTGATACCCAATCGTGAGATCTCAGGCATTTCCTTATGAATTATTGAATTATAGGCCGCAAAAGTAGAAGCCTGATTGAGATCTTCGGAGTGTAGGAATCAATTTGAAAGTCCATAGACGGCTTTTTCGCGGTCATAAACGGGTACGCTGCCCGTCGTCGTGACTTCTCTCTCCGTCGAAACGTTCACTCCGTCCGAATCCGACCGATTTCCGCTTGAAAATCGCGTGACACCTGCTATGACAAGAATTTTTCTGTTGAAAATAGGCCTTCATAGGCTATGAAAGTTTCTATTCGAGCGTATAATAATTCTCATAGCCTATGAAAGCTCTTATTCAATCGTATGATGATCCTCATATTCTATGAAGGCTCTTATTCGAATGTATAATGATTTTCATAGGCTATATAGACTTTTATTTGAGCTTATAATAATCCTCATAGGCTATGAAAGTTCTTATTCGAGTGTACAATGATTTTCATAGGCTATGAAAGTTCTTATTCGAGTGTATAATGATCGTCATAAGCTATGAAAGCTCTTATTTGAGCGTATAATGATCCTCATAGGCTATGAAAGTTCTTATTCAGGTGTACAATGATTTTCATAGCAGATAAAAAGAGGTATACGAAAGGAGAGAGACCATAATTCATCGCAGTAAGTCTTCGACGAAAGAGGAACGGCTGTCAACTGGGGATAATGCGCTTCCGACAGCATGAAACGAGGCAGAATACTCGCTAAACGAAGGCCGGATCGTCGTTGATAGGCCAAAAACACTTGGATGGACGGTAAAAATGGCTGAGAACCGCGCGCGAGGTTGACAAATTTCAATTTCTCGAACAGAAAGTTGCCTATGTGTAAAAGCGTATATCTTTGGCCGCGCAAAGGCAAAGAATCGATAGCATAAACATGTAGAATACGTGAAAATGAAAAATAGGTTGACTAAGCAGAGCAAGAAGGGACGGAGCCGAAACCATACGCGGGCCGTCAGCCTACGCTCTGCCATACCTTCAAGGCACTAATCAACAGATAATACCAATCAATTAAAAACGGAAGTATGAAAAGGAAGTTATTTATGCTGATGGCTCTATTCCTGATCGGAATAGGAGTTGCGATGGCTCAGACACAGGTGCAAGGCACTATCGTGGATGAGCAGGGAGAACCCGTGATCGGCGCTTCTGTGCTGGTGAAAGGCACCACCACAGGGACGGTGACAAACATCGATGGAGAGTTTGCACTGTCGGCACCGTCCAACGGAACGTTGGTGATCTCGTATGTGGGCATGCAGACGATGGAAGTCGCTGTCAGTCCGCGTATCCGAGTGATCCTGAGATCAGACGCCGAACTGCTGGACGAAGTCGTCGTCACCGGCTACGGTACGTTTAAGAAGAGCTCCTTCACGGGCTCGGCAGCGACGGTGAGCACGGACAAGCTGAAGGACGTGCCCGTGACGAGCGTGTCGGACAAGCTGGCCGGTAATGTAGCCGGTGTGCAGATCAATTCCATGTCCGGTCAGCCCGGTGCCACGGAGAGCATACGCATTCGCGGTATGGGCTCTATCAATGCGGGCAACAATCCGCTCTATGTCATCGATGGTGTGCCAATGCTCTCAGGAGACATGTCTGGTTTCAACTATGCCGACGCCGGAACGAGTATCCTCTCCACGCTGAACAGCAACGACATTGAGAACATCACCGTAATTAAGGATGCTGCCGCCGCTTCGCTCTACGGATCGCGCGCCGCCAACGGTGTGATCGTCATCACAACGAAGAAGGGTAAGGCAGGAAAGACGGTCTTCAACCTAAAGGCCAACTGGGGTTTCTCTAACATGGCTGTGGATTATCGCCCAACATTGGACGGCGATGCACGTCGTGAAATGTTGCACTTCGGCTTGCAGAACTATGCTAAGTACAACGAAGGCAAATCGGACGCTGAGGCCAAGGCTTATGCAGATGCCAATATCGACACGTATGCCCCGAAACCTTGGTCGGGCTGGACGGACTGGCGCAAACAGCTGCTTCGCACGGGTAAGTATCAAAACTACGACGTCAGTGCACAGGGCGGTAATGAAAAGACGAAGTTCTACAGCTCCATTTCCTACTCCAAGCAGGAGGGTATCTTCGAGAACTCTGGGATGGATCGCATCACGGGTAGCGTGAACGTATCGCATCAAGCCAGCGACAAACTGACGATCGATGTCAACTCACTCTTTGGTTTCACAGACCAAAGCTCCGTCAGTGAGGGCTACAGCTACTCCAGTCCGATTATGGCCTTCTCGTCAATGGTCTCCCCATCATCTTATCCATACAACAAGGATGGAACGTTGGCCAGCTACTTCCCCGCCATTGGTGACAGTTGGGCCAACCCACTTCGCGCCATCAAATACACATGGAATAAGAACAAGCTGACCCGCACCTTCAACACCATCTCCGGTACATACACCATCATCAAGGGGCTGAAGCTGAAGGAAGTCCTCAGCTACGACTTCAACCAGAATGCGAGCTCTGCCTGGTGGAGCCCGAAGTCATTGGACGGTCATACGGCCAACGGCGTGTTCCAGAAATACATGATCAATACCTCCAAACTCAACACGCAGACACAGCTGACTTACGATCGCTCGTTCGACCGGGTACATAACCTGAGCGTCCTGCTGGGTTACGAGACGGAGGCATACAAACATGAGAATACCTACTCCGCAGGTAGCAACTATGCGAACCTTGAAGATCCGAAACCGGAAATCGAGAATGCAGCCACTAACAACTCGTCGAGTCATATCAGTGAGTACCGCATGCTGTCTTACCTCGGCCGTGTGGATTACAACTACGACTCCAAGTATTATGTGAGCGCGAGCTATCGCCGCGATGGTTCTTCACGTCTGGCTAAGGCTAACCGTTGGGGTGACTTCTGGTCGCTCTCAGGATCATGGCGTCTGACGAACGAACCTTTCATGGAGTCAATCCGTGAGAAGGTGACGGATACAAAAATCCGCGCCTCGTATGGTGTGAATGGTACGCAGCCGTGGCGCTATTACGACTTCCTGCCCGTCTACAGTTTCGGCTATAACTACGACGGCCAAGTCGGAACAAGCGAATCGACGCCAGGTAATGCCAATCTGAAGTGGGAGAAGAACTATGCTTTCAACGCTGGTATCGACCTCACATTTTTCAATCGCTTTACCCTGACCGTAGAGTGGTACACCCGTAAAACGCAGGATCTTCTTATAGAACGCCCCATCTCCGGAACCGTTGGCTTTGTGAACCGCGATAACGAGGCGAATGAGCTGGTGAACATCGGTGCGATGCGTAATAGCGGTATTGAACTGGAGTTGCGCTCCACCAATGTGCAGAAGAAAGACTTCACATGGAGCACGACCCTGACACTGGCCCATAACAAAAACAAGGTCTTGACGCTCGATGGAAAGCAGAATCAGATTCCTGACGGTCGTGTTGTTCACCGTATCGGTGAGCCTTACAATGCCTTCTACGCTTATGAATATGCCGGTGTAGACCCGAAGACGGGAAAGGAACTGTATTACAAGAACACGAATGATGCGCATGCTCGCGAAACGACTACAGACGAGAGTCAGGCAAGAAAGACCATCATAGGGTATGCAGACCCGAAGGTGACGGGCGGCTTGACGAATACTTTGACGTGGAAGTTCATCGACTTGAACTTCACCTTCACCTATTCCTTCGGTGGCAAGGTGTATGACGGTGTAAACTGGCTCCACTCTAATGGTGGCGGTAGATACCTCATGTATGGCGCCATTCCGTCGTACTACAAGAAGGAAGATACGTGGCAGAATCCGGGTGATAACGCCAAATTGCCACTCTTCTCCACTGCCAACAGAGCCGTTCACTCCTCTCGCTGGTTGCTCTCCTCTGATCATGTCCGCCTGAAGAATCTCACCTTAGGATTCACCCTGCCGACCAAGTTGGCCAAGAAAGCGGGCTTTGACAGGATCCGCGCCTATATGTCGGGTAACAATCTGCTAACCTTCAAATCGAAGGACCTCTATGTAGATCCGGAAAACACGCCCAGTGGCGTTGTCTATTTTAGGGCTCCGGCCATGCGCACAGTGACTTTCGGTGTAGAATTAGGCTTTTAATCAATCAGTAAAAACAGAATACCAACATGAAAAGGATTTCGATAAAGAATATCGCCCTCTTTGCAGCCACCGCACTGTTGTTGAACGCTTGCTCGGGCGACTGGCTCGATCTGGAGCCATCGGATGGTATCGGTACCGAGAATGCCCTGACGGATTTAGGGAAACTGAATGCCGCGCGAATCGGTATGTATGACGGGTTGCAGGGCGACCACACGTATACTCAATACTATACCGCTCGTATGCTCTATTACGGCGATGTGCGTGGTGACGACATGCAGGCGCAAAGTGCTGGTAAGCGCACCTCTTCGGTGTATGAGATGAACTATTCCGTCGGCGATGCCCCGGATATTTGGTTCACACCTTACCGTGTGCTTCGGCGCGCCAACAACATCATTGCTGCCGTGGAAGGCAGGGTGGTGAAGCCCAAAGTGGAGAGTGAACAGGCTAATATTGATAGGATATACAGCGAAGCCCTTGTGGTGCGTGCCCTCATCCACTTCGATTTGGTCCGCGTCTACGGCTATCCTTATACGATGGATGGCGGTGCCAGCCTCGGTGTACCCATCGTTTTGAAGCCACTGGCAACAAACGCCCTGCCACAGCGGAACACCGTGAAGGAAGTCTATGAGCAAGTGGTCAAAGACCTACGCAAGGCTATCGATGACAACAAGCTCTACAAGACGATGACGAATGGTTACATCAACCATTGGACAGCCAAGGCTCTCTTGGCGAGGGTGTATCTCTATATGGGCGACAATGCGAATGCACGCAAAGAGGCCGTGGAGGTAATCGAAAACTCGCCGTATAAACTTTGGACGAACGAAGAGTATGCCGCCAACGTGTGGGATAAAACCTCTGGCGCGCACAACAAGGAGATGCTCCTTGAGCTGCTCAACACGAGCACGGACGACTATACCGACCGCGAGGGTATTGCCTACCTGTACAATGAATTCGGTTACAACGATGCCATCGCTACGAAGAGCTTCTGCGAGCTACTACAAGCCGACTCCAACGACGTGCGCCTGACAGCCATGCTGGCATCACGCGACGAGGACATGCAGAAAAAGTTCGGTCAAGACAAGGTCTGGATCAACAAGTTCCCGGAGAATAGTCAGGGTGAAATGCGTCTGAATAACGTGCCCATCCTCCGTCTTTCGGAGACTTATCTGATTGCTGCCGAGGCTTCAGCCAAGCTGAATGATAAGGCGGCGGCCGCGAAGTATCTGAACGCTATTGTGCAGCGTGCAAATCCGAAGGCTACACCTGTATCTGAGGCTGATGCGACGGTAGATAGGATCCTTATCGAGCGTCGTAAGGAGCTGGTTGGCGAGGGTCATCGTTTCTTCGACGCCATGCGTAACAATCAGACGATTGTACGCTATACGGACGAGGCGAAAAAGGGCTATCACTACACGCTGACGATGCCCCAGTCTCGCAAATTCGATCGGACTTACTTCCGTATCGTTTTACCCATTCCCGAAGCTGAGACGGATGCCAATGCCGATATCAAGCAGAATCCCGGCTATTGACCGGAAGCCATTCGGCGGGGGCTGATGCGTTGCATCGGCTCCGCTTGAAGCAATCGAAAGGCAGCAGAGAGACAGCGATGTCCCTCGGCTGCCTTTGTTGCGTATGGGCGGTTACCGATCCTCGACGAGATCGGCCAGGGTGGCGCCGACGAAGGTCGTAAGATCGTTGGGGGAGAGCTTGAGTTGCAGGCCGCGACGGCCCGCACTGACGTAGATGTGTGGGTGGTGGGTGCAGGACTCGTGAATGTAGGTCGGGAGGGGTTTCTTCATGCCGATGGGCGAGCATCCGCCGCGGATATAGCCCGTGGCGGGGAGCAACTCTTTCATTGGTAGCATGGATACGTGCTTATTGCCCGACACGCGTGCCGCCTTTTTCAAGTCTACCTCGGCATCGCCAGGGATGACACAGACAAAGAGTCCGTTTCGGTCGCCACGGAGGACGAGCGTCTTGAAAACTTGCGCGATGTCCTCGTGCAGTTGCTCGGCCACATGTGCCGCCGCCAAATCGTTCTCGTCCACCTCGTAAGGGACTGTCTCATAGATCACGCCCGCCTTGTCCAATAGTCTGGCGGCATTTGTCTTCTTCTCAGTTTTCATTGTTCGTAAATTGCTCTGCGATAAGACCATTCAAAAAATATACCACCTTTCCTCCACCCCCCAAAAAGTATCCGGGAAGAAGTTTCGCCCTTGAATATCCCTCGAAAAAATACCCCTGAAAAGGATTCCTCTTTGCCCTATCTTCAAAAAAGCATCCCAGAAAAGGACTCCCCTTTACCTCCCCCTCAAAAAAGTATCAGGGAAAGTGATTCTCCCTCGACTCCTCCTCGAAAAAGTGTCCTCAAAAAGCATTCCCCCTTGATTCCTCATCAAAAAAGTACCTCCGAAAAGGATTCTCCTTCGCTTCACCCTCGAAAAAACACTCCCGAAAAGGATACCCCTTTACTCCGCCCTCGAAAAAGTATCCGGGAAAATGATTATCCCTTGAACATCTATCGAAAAAGTACCCCAGAAAAGGATTCTCCCTTGAGTTCTCCTCAAAAAAATACCTCAGAGAAGGATTCCCCTTCAGCTCCCCATCGAAAAAATACCCCCGAAAAACATTCATCCTTGGACATCTATTGAAAAAGCACCCCCGAAAAGGATTCTCCTTTTCCCCGCCCTCGAAAAAGTACCCCCGAAAAGCATTCCCCTTCACCTCACCTCCAAAAAAGTATCTCCAAAAAGGATTCTCCTTCGGCTCCTCCTCGAAAAAATACTCCTGAAAAACATTTCCCATTGGTCTCTCCTCAAAAAAATACCTCCGGAAAGGACTCCTCTTCGCCCCGCCCTCGAAAAAGTATCCGTGAAAAACAATCACCCTTGACTTCTCCTCGAAAAAGCATCTCCAAAAAGAAATCTTCTTTGCCTTGCCCTCAAAAAAGTATCCGGGAAAAGGATTCTTCCTTGAACATCTATCGAAAAAGTATCCCAGGAAAGGAATCCTCCTTAACTCCTCTTCAAAAAAATACCTCCGGAAAGGACTCCTCTTTACTCCGCCCTCGAAAAAGCATCTCCAAAAAGGATTCCCCTTCACCTCACCCTCAAAAAAGCATCTCCAAAAATGATCCTCCCTTGAATCCCCCTCGAAAAAATACCTCTGAAAAAGATTCCCCTTTACATTTCCCTCGAAAAAATACCCCAGAGAAAGATTCCCCTTCGCCCCACCCTCAAAAAAATATCCTCCGAAAGGATACTTCTCTGGATATCCTTTGAAAAAATGTTCGCGAAAAAGAGACTTCATTTGTCCGATCTCAAGAAAACGGATCAGGAAAGGATTCACGGGCGGAGGATGAATCCGATCCTTGCCACGAATCGCTTAGGAGATGAGGCCCCAATTCATGCGCCGACGAAAGAGGGCATTCAGGCGGGCGTTGAGTAGGGCGTTCTCGGGCGAGGAGAGATTCGGGTCGGCGTCGAGAATGCGAGAAGCGACGTCGCGGGCTGTGCGGAGGATGCCGCCATCCTGAGCCAGATCGGCGATGCGAAGCGATAGGCCGTCGCCACTCTGCTGCGTGCCCTCCATATCACCTGCGCCGCGGAGCTTCAGGTCTTCCTCGGCGATGCGGAAACCATCGGACGTGGAGACAATGATTCCGAGCCGTTTACGCGTAACCTCGCTCAGTTTGTAACCCGTCACCAGGATGCAATACGACTGTTCGGCACCCCGGCCTACGCGTCCCCGGAGCTGATGGAGTTGCGATAGCCCAAACCGTTCCGCACTCTCGATGACCATGACAGATGCGTTCGGTACATTCACGCCCACCTCGATGACAGTTGTGGCAACGAGGATCTGCGCCTCTCCGCGGATAAATTTTTGCATCTCGGCCTCCTTCTCCTTCGCTTTCATCTTCCCGTGCACCATGCAGACGGTACACTCCGGGAAAACCTCGCGAAAAGTTTCATAGCCCTGCTCGAGAGCCTTGTAATCCATTGTTTCGTTTTCCTCGATCAGGGGGTAGACCACGTAAACCTGACGCCCGCGACCAATCTCGGTGCGGAGGAAGGTGTACAGCTCGGCCTTTTTGGCGTCGTAGCGATGGACGGTCTTGACCGGCTTGCGGCCGGGCGGTAGCTCGTCGATGACGGACACGTCGAGATCGCCGTAGACAGTCATGGCCAGGGTGCGCGGTATGGGCGTCGCGGTCATGATGAGTACGTGCGGCACGTAGGTGCTCTTCACCCAGAGCTTGGAACGTTGCTCGACGCCAAAACGATGCTGCTCGTCGATGACGGAGAGACCAAGCCGGTGGAAGACTACGGCGTCCTCGATGAGTGCGTGAGTGCCGATGAGGATGTCCACCTCGCCTGAGGCCACGGCCGGAAGCAGCGCCGATCGCCGTCGCTTCGTCGTCGAGCCGGTGAGAAGCTCCACCCGTACACCTATGTCGCCGAGCAATTCTTGCAAAGTGGCAAAGTGCTGCCCCGCCAAAATTTCCGTGGGCGCCATGAGGCAGGCCTGGCAACCGTTGTCCACGGCCAGGAGCATAGCCATGAGGGCGACGAGCGTCTTCCCGCTACCCACGTCGCCTTGGAGCAGGCGATTCATCTGCCTTCCGCTCCTCATGTCGTCGTGGATCTCGTGCACGACCCGCTTTTGCGCGCCGGTTAAGGCAAAGGGTAGGCGGTTGGCATAGAACGCATTGAAGGCTTTGCCTACGCGTGGGCAAGGGATTCCCCGCAACTTGTTGCGGCGAAGAGTCGCCGTGCGCAGGATATTGAGTTGGATGTAAAAAAGCTCTTCAAATTTGAGCCTGTGCTGTGCCGCTCGGAGCTTTTCGGCTGATTCGGGGAAGTGGATCTGCCGCATAGACTCAGTGAGCGATGCCAGCGCGCGCTCCTCAAGGATCCACGCCGGGAGCGTCTCGGGCAGGCCCCCACTGACTGTGTTCAAGAGCGTGTAGATGAGATCACGGATCGCACGCGAGTGAAGCGTGGCACGTTTCATAAGCTCGGTGGTGTGGTACATCGGAACGAGGCCGCCGGATACCCGCGCGGCACGGTCGGCCGGGTCAATCTCGGGATGGATGAATGAGAACTCATGCATGTACTCCTTCGGCTGACCAAAAATGAGATACTCCCGCCCCGGCGGATACTTATCGAGGATAAATTTTTGGCCGTGGAACCAAACCAGATCCACCGCGCCGGTACTGTCGGCAAAGCGGGCCACGAGTCGCTTCGCTCGCCCCTCCTCGGAGGCTTGGTAACCCGTGATGCGCCCCCGAAGCTGGACGAAGGGCACCCGGTCGCTGTGTCCGGACACGATACGCTCGAGCTCGCTCACGGTGTAGATGCGACTGCGATCCACATACCGATAAGGGAAATAATGGAGCAGGTCGTCGTAGGTTGTCACGTCGATCTCCTTTTTGAGGATCTCGGCGCGCCGTGGCCCGACGCCGGGCAGATACATGATGTTTTGTTCGTCTAAGCTCATAATCGATACGTGTAGCCTGATGCGGTCAAGGAGATGAATCAGAAACGCAGCAAAGATCGGTAACATATAGCTTCGGTGGTTCCCATTCGGGATAAGTACGTATTCAATACGTATTTATTGAATCTTATTCCCGAAAAAGATTGGATTGTATGGATCATAATGCCCATCAAACCCGATACGTGCTGGGACGTATACAATACGCCCCTACCTATACGGGATAAATACCTGATAAATATGTATTTATTGAATTCTATTCCCGAAAAGGATTGGATTGAATGGCCAATAATGCCCATCAAACTAGGTACGTGCTGGGGCGTATTTAATACGCCCCTATCTATACGGAATAAATACCTGATAAATACGTATTTATTGAATCCTATTCCCGGTAAAGATTGGATTGTATGGATCATAATGCCCATCAAACCTGGTACATGCTGGGGCGTATGCAATACGCCCCTACATATACGGGATAAATACATGATAAATACGTATTTATTGAATCCTATTCCCGGAAAGGATTGAACTGTCTGCGTAGGGGCGTATTGCATACGCCCCACAAATGCCCATGATTATGGGCAAATGATTGATCCGCCCGGTACATTCTGGGGCGTATGCAATACACCCCTACCTATACGGGATAAATACCTGATAAATACGTATTTATTGAATCCTATTCCCGGAAAGGATTGAACCGCCTGCGTAGGGGCGTATTACATACGCCCCACAAATGCCCATGATTATGGGCAAATGATTGATCCGCCCGGTACGTGCTGGGGCGTATGCAATACGCCCCTACTCATACGGATCAAAAATCTGATTCCCATTTATTGTGCGTGTCTGAAACTTGGCAGGTTTTTGGGTGTATGTCTTTGCGACCAACTCCATCTCGACGGGAAACCATTAAAATTTGTATGGGAGTATGTGAAACCCGCCGAGGATCGGATGGGTGTGACTAATGCCACGCAAACCTCGACGAGTGAATCTTAAAAATTGTATGGATGTACGCAAAACTCGGCGAGGATTGGACGGATATGTCCATTTTCACGCAAAACCCGGCGAGGATTGGATGAATATGGCCATATCTACCGAAAACCCGGCGGGGATGGGATGAATATGGCCATTTTTATCGAAAACCCGGCGAGGATTGGACAGATATGACCATATTCACCGAAAACCCGCCGAGGATTGGACGGATATGGCCATATTCACCGAAAACCCGGCGAGGATTGGATGAATATGGCCATATTCACTGAAAACCCGGCGAGGATTGGATGAATATGGCCATATCTATCGAAAACCCGCCAAGGATTGGAGAGATATGGCCATTTTCACGCAAAACCCGCCGGGAATGGGATGAATATGGCCACAGCTTTCTCTTCCTTGGCAGGTAAGGAAAAGATGAAGTGCGTGTTTTCCATATACTTACTGAGGACGTGAAATAAGAAAGCCGGGCGAATCCTGTCCTTGGTGGGGATGAGATTCGTTCGGCTTGTGTGTTCCACAAACTGGGCGGATTTTCGAGAGCGGCTAATCCATAGATTCAGATTCTTCGCTGTCGAGGCTAACGGCGGAGAGGTCGTTTCCCGGAACGTAGCGGAGTTGGCGACGTACGAAGGCCATGTTTTTGATCAGTGGACGGAGGGCGCCGGGGTCGTGCGAGACGAGTACGACAGCCGCCTCGCGATTGATCTCCGACAGCAGGTCGCCTAACGTATCGCCAAAGCGGCGATCCATATACGTGTTCGGCTCATCCAAAACGAGCAAGCGCGGGTGGGCCACGATGGCGCGCCCAAGCATCGTGCGTTGGAGTTCGCCGCCGGAGAGCTCGCCGATAGGTCGGCGGGCTAAGTCGTTGAGTCCCATACGGTCGATGACTGCCTCCACGCGTTGGCGTTGCTCGGCCGAACAGCGCCGCCCACGTGTCTCGGCCAGGAATCCGGAGGCGACGACCTCGGCGACTGAGATCGGGAATCGGCGATCGATAGCGTTGACCTGAGGCAGGTAGCCCACGGGGAGTTTGGGAATAGGTTGGCCGTCGCGATAGAAATTCACGGCGCCGATGCGTGGCTTGAGCAGCCCGAGCAGGACGCGCAGGAGGGTTGTTTTGCCGCCGCCGTTGGGGCCTACGATGCAGAGGAAGTCGCGCTCTGCAATCTGGAGAGAGACATCGATTAGCACGTCTTTTTTAGAGTCGTAACCGGCCGTTACATGGTTTATTTGAACGAGAAGCATAGGGTGTGATGAGCTATATTCGAAAAATGGATGGGGAGGGGAAGGCCTGAGGGGCACAGATTGATTTTTTTGATGGGGATGGGTTGGTGGGATGTGTATGTTTTCTTAAAACTAATAGGGATGGGAAGGCCTGAGGGGCACTGATTGATTTTTTTGATGGGGATGGATTAGTGGGAGGTGTATGTTTTCTTAAAACTAATGGGGATGGGAAGGCCTGAGGGACACTGATTGATTTTTTTGATGGGGATGGGTTGGTGGGAGGTGTATGTTTTCTTAAAACTAATAGGGATGGGAAGGCCTGAGGGGAACAGATTCTTTTTCCTGCCGGCAGGGTAGGGGCGTATTGAATACGCCCCCTTATACGTACCCCGGAAGGGGACGAAGGATCCACCTACTCTCAAACATTCCCTACGGGAATGATAGGAGGGCGTATGCAATACGCCCCTACAGGCGTCCCCTTGACTGGGAACGCCACCGGGTACCGAATAACTGCTTAATAATTGATGGCGAACCACTCGTACTTTGTTAGCGCCGGTTTGTTTCTGATGAATGAAAGGAGGGCGAAAGAAATTCAGGGCGCCTCCTTGATAGGGAACGTCTTCGACTACCGAATAACTGCTTAATAATTGATAGTGAACCACTCGTACTTTGTTAGCGCCGACTCGTTTCTGATAAATGAGAGAGGGGCGAAAGAAATTCAGTGCGTCTCCTTGATAGGGAACGTCTTCGACTACCAAATAACCGCTTAATAATTGATAGTGAACCACTAAGGCTTTGCTAACGCCTGTCCGATTTTGATCATCTCGTCTTTCCACTGGGCTGAAAGGGGGTCGATGATGACTACGCGGGCGCCGATCTCTCTGGCAACGGATTCGGCGTGCTTGCGGTCGAACTCGCGCTGTACAAAAACGACTCGCACGTGCTGGGCCCGGGCTTCATCGATGAGTTTTTTCATCGAGGCGGCCGAGGGCTCCTTGCCGTCGGTTTCTATCGCCAGCTGCTTGAGGTGGTACGCCTGGGCGAAGTAGGTCAGCGCCGGGTGGTAAATGATGAACGTGCGGTGGGTGAGTGTGTCCAGCATCGCGTGCAGGGCGGCGTCGGTGGAGTCGATTTCGGCCAAGAGCGAGGCGTGGGCCGCTCGGTAGACTGCGGTGTGCGCCGTGTCGAGGAGGCAGAAGGCGCGGAGGGTGTTTTCGGCCATCTGACGTGCGGTGGCAGGCGCGTTCCAGATATGCGGGTCGCCCCCGCCGTGTGCGTGCTGGTCATGCGCGGAGGGATCGCTATCGATCCAACGAATGCCTTGGGAGAGGTCGAAGACTTGCAAATGCGGGTTTTGCTCCACAATGGTCGGCATCCAGACTTGCTCAAACCCGATGCGTCCGACACGCAGATAGGCGCGGCTACGGGCCACGGCCATCATTTCCTGAGGCGTGGGGTCGAACGTTTCCGGACTTTGCCCGGGCGGCACTACGGTGTGGATCGTGAAATGCGCGCCTCCGATGCGCTCGGCAAAGTAGCGCTGCGCCTCTATCGTTACGGACACGCGATGGCTATCGTCGGCCGACTGCCCTCCGCCGCCCGAGCAGCTCGCCGTAGCCAGCAGCCCGAACAACAGCAGACTCGCCGCGGCGGCCTTGGGCATGGTCACGGCCCACCGTCGAGCGGCCGAGCGAACGGGGTACCACGACGTGAGCCCACCGATCGCAACCACGGTGACGAAGATGGCCAGCAGATCCCAGGGCGACACGCGCACGGGATACTGGTCGCTGACGAAGGCCCCCGTCTCCCCGAGCCGAATGAGACCAAACGTCTGCTGCACAAGGCAAAGCGCGACGCCGATAGCTATGCCCACGACGGCGCCCAAGAGCGGAATCATACATCCTTCGTAGAGGAAGATGCGGCGAATCAAACGCTGGCTGGCGCCCATACTGCGCAGCATCTGCACATCGTCTTCCTTCTCGATGATGAGCATGGAGAGCGAGCTGACTACGTTAAACAGAGCGATGGTAAGGATGAAGGCGAGGATGAGAAAGGTCATCCATTTCTCGATTTGCATCATGCGGAACGACGCTTCCTGCTGCTCGAAACGGTCTTCTATGCGGAAGCCTTGGCCCAGCCTCTGCTGGATCTGCTGCTTGAGGTCGCCGACCCGGGCCCCGGGTTTCAGCTTAAGTTCAAGAGCCGACACCTCGCCCGCATCGTAGTGCAACATGTTGCGCACTAAGTCGATAGGCAGGATCAGGTAATTCGCGTCGTACTCCGGACGGTCGATGCAGAAGACTCCGCTGACGTAGGCGTATTCGATCTGGAACGAGGTCGCAGCCTGGGACGCGCTGACGCGTCCTTCACGCTTGGGGGCATAGATCTCAATCGGATCGGTGAAGGACGCATTGACGCCCAGGGTGGACGCCAGTCCAATGCCGGGAATGGCATAGTCCGTCCCCCCCTCATTCAGCGCATAACGCCCGTCGATAAGCACCGATCCAAGGTCTACGGTGCGCTCGAAGGCGCTGTCTACGCCCTTGGCCACGGCTATCTGTTGACGACCGCCGTAGCGGAGGAGCACGTTCTCTTGCAACACCTCCGTGGCGGCTTCCACCTGGGGCAAGGCACGCACCGAGCGCATCGCGTCGGTGTTGGGAATGAACACCTTACCCTCTACGGCCGTAATCTTAAGATCAGGATCAAAGTGGCCAAACATGGAGGCCACGAGATCATGAAATCCATTGAAGACGGACAGCACACAGACCAGCGCGACGGTGGCCACAGCCACGCTGCAAACAGAAATCATAGAAATGATGTTGATGGCGTTGTGCGACTTCTTAGCCAACAGATAGCGCCTGGCGATGAAGAGAGGTAGGTTCACGGGGTTCGAAAAACTAAAAATGAAAAGTAAGTCTGGGGGTAATGGTCACTAAAAATGAGTAAGGACAGGTCGCAAAAATATCCTCCCCTCGCCCTCCCCGCCAAGAGCGGGAAAGCCCAAGGGTCGCTCTTTCTTCCTGTCGAATGCGTAGGGGCGTATTGTATACGCCCCCTCGCCCTCCCCGCCAAAGACAGGAAAGCCCAAGGGTCGCTCTTTCCGATTCGTGTCGGCTAAGGGTTTGCGGGTACATTTTTGAATCCCATCCTTTTCGGGGATGAGAAAGCTGAAGGGTCGTTCTTTCTTCCTGCCGAATGGGTAGGGGCGTATTGCATACGCCTCCTCGCCCTCCCCGCCAAGGACGGGAAAGGCCAAGGGCTGCTCTTTCTTCCTTCCAGCAAGGTAGGGACGTATTGCATACGCCCCCTAATCCTCCCCGCCAAAGACAGGAAAGCCCAAGGGGTGATCTTTCCGATTCCTGTCGGCTAAGGGTTGGGGGGTACATTTTTGAATCCCATCCTTTTCGGGGACGGAAAAGCCAAAGGGGCTCTCCCTCTTCCTGCCGAATGGGTAGGGGCGTATTGCATACGCCCCCTAATCCTCCCCGCCAAGGACAGGAAAGCCCAAGGGTCAATCTTTCTTCCTGCCGAATGGGTAGGGGCGCATTGCATACACCCCATAATCCTCCCCGCCAAGAGCGGGAAAGCCCAAGGATGGTTCTTTCTTCCTGTCGAATGCGTAGGGGCGTATTGTATACGCCCCCCAGCCCTCCCCGCCAAGGACGGGAAAGCCCAAGGGTCGCTCTTTCTGATTCGTGTCGGCTGAGGGTTTGCGGGTACATTTTTGAATCCCATTCTTTTTGGGGATGAGAAAGCTGAAGGGTCAATCTTTCTTCCTGTCGAATGCGTAGGGGCGTATTGCATACGCCCTCCAGCCCTCCCCGCCAAAAGCGAGAAAGCCCAAGGGTCGCTCTTTCCGATTCGTGTCGGCTAAGGGTTAGGGGGTACATTTTTGATCCCCATCCTTTTCGAGGATGAGAAAGCTGAAGGGTCAATCTTGCTTCCTGTCGAATGCGTAGGGGCGTATTGCATACGCCCCCTCGCCCTCCTCGCCAAGAGCGGGAAAGCCCAAGGATGGTTCTTTCTTCCTTCCAGCAAGGTAGAGGCGTATTGCATACGCCCCCTCGCCCTCCCCGCCAAGGACAGGAAAGCCCAAGGGTCGCTCTTCCCGATTCGTGTCGGCTAAGGGTTAGGGGGTACATTTTTGAATCCCAGCCTTTTTGGGGATGAGAAAGCTGAAGGGGCAATCTTTCTTCCTGTCGAATGCGTAGGGGCGTATTGCATACGCCCCATAATCCAACCCGCCAAGGGCGGGAAAGCCAAAGGATGGTTCTTTCTTCCTGTCGAATACGTAGGGGCGCATTGCATACACCCCCTTGCCCTCCCCGCCAAGGACGGAAGAGCTCAAGGGTCGCTCTTTCCGATTCGTGTCGGCTAAGGGTTTGCGGGTACATTTTTGAATCCCATCCTTTTCGGGGACGGGAAAGCGGGGCGGATCGGCCGTCCATAAACCAGCGAGAATATCGAGGGGTAACCACACACGAAGGGCGAACCGATGGGTCCGCCCACTGCACGCCGATCCGAGATCGGTACACGCTGAGGGGTAGACGCATGGGTTCGCCCTTGTCTAATCAATGCTATTTGTTCAACAGTTGGTCGATGTTTTCGACATAGTCCAACGAGTCGTCGCGATAGAAGATCAGCTCGGGTATTCTCCTGAGCTGGAGGCGAACGCGTTGGCCGAGGTCGTATCGAATGGTCTTCTTGTTGGTTTCGATAGCGCCCATCAGCTCGTCCGCCTTTTCGGTGGGGAAAATACTGAGGTAGACCTTGGCCACACTCAAATCCGGACTGACGCGCACGGCACTCACCGAGACGAGTGTCCCAGGCAGCGCTTTGGTCTGTCGGAGGAAGAGGTCGCCTAACTCTTTCTGTAGCAGTCTTCCTATCTTATTCAATCGGGTTCCTTCCATCTTATCTAAAATCTAAAAGTGAGAAACTAAGGCGAGGACATTCTGGGTGGGGACGAGATTCATCATCACGAGAACTTCCTCCGCCTGATCTAAATTCTAAAAGTGAAACGCTAAAACTGAGATGCACTGGGTGAGGACGTCAATCGTCCCCCCTCAGGGATAGCCCAACGAGGCTGCATACGGATTCGCCGCCACAGGGGCATCTTCTTTCTTGACAGATCTGCCCATCGTGGCACCCTCGCCTTACTTTTTCCAGATCACGGTCAGACCGTCGCGTAGGGGGAGCAACACTTTTTCGACACGGTTGTCATTCCGGATCAGCTCGTTAAAGGCCATAATACCACGCGTTTGAGTGTCCGTATGGGTGGCATCCTCCTTCACGACCTTTCCAGACCAGAGCGTGTTGTCGGCCAGGATCAACCCGCCGGGGCGGACAAGGGGGAAGACGAGGTCATAGTAGGCGCAGTAGTCGCGCTTATCCGCGTCGATGTAGACCAAGTCAAACGGCTCGGGCCCAAGCTGGGGGAGCACCCTCCGTATGTCGTCCCAATGGGGGTGGATCTTCATGCGGTCAGGATGCTCCTGCCAATAGGTGCGGAAGAATGGCTCCATCTCGTCGTTAATCTCCACCGTGTGGATTTCGGCGTCCGGGTCCGTGCCCTCTGCCAAACAGAACGTGGCGTAGCCGGTATAGGTGCCGATCTCCAGCAAACGCTTCGGGCGCATCATGCGGCAGCACATCTTCAATGCCCGCCCTTGCAAGTGACCGGCAATCATGCGCGGCCGCAACAGTTTCACGTGCGCGTCTCGGTTGAGGCGAGCCAGCAGCGGAGGTTCTGCGTCCGAGTGATCGAGAGCGTAGGCCTCGATCTCTTCAGCAATGGGCACGTAGGTGTCGGTGAGCATGAGGGCGAATCCGTTCCGTGGCTCAGAAGGTGGGCAACTGGTACTCGTCTTTGGCGCGCAGGACACGTTTCACGTCGTTGATCTCGAGGAAGGTCGTGCCCCCGCCCTCGCCGAAACTGCCGCTGAGGTAGGCCACCTTGTCCTCCTCGGTGATCAGTTGGCGGTCGATGAGTTGCTTCAGCGCATCGTGATAGTATTCGCGGCGGCTGACCTGCCACGGCTGAAACACGGCCCAAATGCCAAACGAGAGGGAGAGCATTCTCATGACCTCGGGGCGATAGCAGATGGCGAAGACCGTGGCCTCCCCGCGGAAGGCGGCTAAGTAACGCGCCGTGCGGCCGGAATAGCTGTCGGAGATGATGGCACGTACGCCGAGCTTGGAGGACGACTTAACCGCTTGCTTGGCCAGGAAGGACGTCACGTCGAGATCGTCGCCCTTGATGGGAACGCGAATGTCGTTGGCTAAGAGCTTCGTCTGCTCGGTCTCGTAGGCTACGCGTGCCATCATCTGCACCGCCTCGAGGGGGTATTTGCCATAGGCCGTCTCACCGCTCAGCATTAACGCGTCGGTGCGGTAATAGATGGCGTTGGCGATATCGGTCACCTCGGCGCGGGTCGGGCGGGGATTGTTGATCATCGAGTGCAACATTTGTGTGGCTACGATGACCGGCTTCTTGGCTTCCACGCACTTGCGGATCAGCATACGCTGGATGCCGGGGATCTTCTCCGCCGGGACCTCGATACCGAGGTCGCCACGGGCCACCATCACGCCATAGGTGGCTTTGAGAATCTCGTCGATGTTGTCCACGCCCTCCTGGTTCTCGATCTTAGCAATGATCTTGATGGGACTCTTGTGCGCGTCGAGGATCTCTTGGACATCCAGCACGTCCTCCTTGCTACGGACGAAGGAGTGAGCAATGAAGTCCAGCCGATTGGCGACGGCCCACTCGATGTTGCGCCGGTCCTTTTCGGTTAGCGACGGCAGATTGATCCGTACGCCGGGCACGTTGACACTCTTGCGACTGCCGAGAGTGGCGTTGTTCTGCACCTCGCAAATCAGTTGCTCGGCCTGTTTTTCGATCACCTTCAGCTCCAGATCGCCATCATCGATGAGAATGTCACTATCGGCCGAGAGGTCTTTGACAAAATCGGGATAAGAGACACAGATGCACTCATGGGTGGTCTCTCCGTCGGGACGGCCCTGCATGACGACGCGATCGCCCGTCCGAAACTCGATCGGGGCGGCACAGGGGGTGGTACGTATTTCGGGGCCCTTGGTGTCGATGAGGATGCCGATGCGTCCGGACACCATGCGCACGTTCGATACGACACGGTGCAGACCTTCCTCATTCATGTGCGCCGTGTTGAGACGCACGACATTCATACCCGCTTCGTAAAGTGAGCGGATAAAATCGACCTCGCAACGCTGGTCCGAGATCGTGGCTACTATTTTGGTATGCTTCATTGTTTGGGGAGTGTATTTAGGGGCAAACCGCAGAGTGTCCGCCCGATGGTGAATGATAATTGGAGAGGATTTGCGTATCCGTTTGAAGAGAACTATTTGAACGCTTCCAAGGCCAACCTGTACGACGCCATCCCGAATCCTGCAATCACCCCGCGACAGGCAGCGGCTATGCAGGAGTGATGGCGAAAGGCTTCGCGGGTGTACACATTAGATATATGCACTTCGATCACCGGTGTGGTGACGGCGCGGATGGCGTCGTGCAATGCGATCGAGGTGTGGGTATAGGCGCCGGCGTTGAGCACGATCCCGTCGCTCGAAAAGCCTGCCTCGTGGATCTTGTTGATCAGTTCGCCTTCGATGTTGCTTTGGTAGGAGGTGATTTCGTACAGCGGAAAATCTGTCCGGATTTGGTCGAGGTAAGCCTCAAACGAGGTATTTCCGTACACGTCTGGTTCGCGCCGCCCCAAGAGGTTTAGGTTTGGCCCGTTGATGATCAGTATCTTCTTCATTTCCTTCTAATATTTGTCGCTTTTTGGAGACGCGCAAAAGTAAGGAGACGTTGGAACATGGCGGCCGGGGTGCCCCGTGTCGCTGACCACGCACGCCTTGCCACGTTTCCCAGTCATGGACTTATCGCAATACGTAAAATATGCAAGTAAAAGAGTGGCCGACAGACGATCCGGTCAAAATGTATGAGATCTATCTCCGCCTCGAGCGCGGGCTGTCAAAAAACACCGTGGAGGCCTATGTCAGCGACCTGGACAAGCTCTTCCGCTTCGTGACTGTCGAGGGGCGGTCGGTGCGGGAGGTTACTTACGCCGATTTGCAGCAGTTCGTTGCCCAACTCTACGACGCCGGTATCTCGGCACGCTCGCAGGCACGGATCATCTCTGGCATCCGGTCCTTTTATCGCTATCTCGTTCTCGAGGGCTATCTCCAAAACGATCCGACGCAGCTGCTCGAATCGCCCAAGATTGGTCGACGGCTGCCCGAAGTCTTGGCCGTCGGCGAGATCGATCGTATCCTCTCCACGATCGACGTGTCCACGCCCTCCGGCCGACGAAACCGCGCCATGATCGAGGTGCTCTATAGCTGCGGCCTACGTGTATCGGAATTGACCGGCTTGCGTTACCCGGACGTTCACTTCGACGAGGGCTATATCCGAGTCCTTGGTAAGGGCAACAAGGAGCGCTTGGTGCCGATCTCGCGGACGGCTCTCAATGAGATCCGCAACTACCTGCCCGACCGACTCGCCATCGCCTCGGCCAAGGGTTTCGAGGACATTCTCTTTGTCAATCCGCACGGTCGATCGCTCTCACGCGTCATGGTCTTTAAGATCGTCAAGGAGTACGCCGCATTGGCCGGTATCACGAAGACCATCAGCCCCCACACCTTTCGCCATTCCTTCGCGACACACTTGCTCGAGGGCGGCGCCAACCTGCGCGGTATCCAGATGATGTTGGGCCACGAGACGATCACCGCCACCGAGATCTATACCCATCTTGACCGCGAGGCGCTCCGCCGTGAAATCATCGAGCATCACCCGCGCAACATTTCTTGGCGCCGCGAACACGGCAAATAAAGGGCGGTGGAGATGTCGCTCTCATTCCTCCGGCGACGTGTCGGCCGTCTTCGCCTCCGTGCCCTCAAGCAACTTCCACCGACTGATGATCAGCACCACCGCAACGCCAACTGCCGCCATATCACTGACGGGTAGGCTCCACCATACGCCGTCGAGGCCGAGGAAGCGCGGCAGGATCAGCAGCGCGGGGGCAAGGAAAATGAGCTGGCGCGTCAGGCTGAGGAAGATGGCCAACCGACTGAAGCCGATGCTTTGGAAGAGTTGCGTGGTAGTGATCTGGAATCCGATGAGCGAAACGCCCATGATACCGATGCGTAGGGCTGTCGTGCAGAGTGCGATCAAGGGTTCGCTGGTAGTGAAGAGGCTGACGATGGCCCGCGGATAGAGCATGGCTACGGTAAAGCCGACGAAGCTGAAGAAGAGGTTCGTGCCCGCACTGTAAGCGTAGGCCATGCGCACGCGGTGCATGTGGCGCGCACCGTAATTGAAGCCCACGATGGGCTGCATGCCCTGCGCCACACCAAGGATCAGCATGACGATCAGCATGGCATAACTACTGATGATGCCAAAGGCTCCGATGGCCAGATCGGACTCCTCGGGAGTCGTGCCATATGCCACGAACGAGCGATTCATGAGCACGTTCACCGCGCTACCCGTCAGCTGCATGGCGAAAGGAGCGATGCCGATGGCAGTAATGGCCCGCACGATAGCCCACGACGGGCGGAAGGCCGCCCGACGAAACCGCACGACACTACCCGGCAGGAAGAAGTGCGCCAAGACATAGGCGGCACAGATCACCATCGCTATAACCGTGGCGATGGCCGCGCCGCGGATGCCCATGCCCAGCGGATAGATGAAGATGTAATCCAGCACCACGTTGATCAGCGCGCTGAGGAGCATCGTCGTCATGGCCTTGCGCGGGTAGCCCGAGGCACGCATGATGGCGTTGTAGCCGAAGCTGAAGGCCGCGAAGAAGTTGGCCGGGATGACGATCCGCAGATACTCCACGGCATAGGGCAACGTGCGGTCGCTGGCGCCGAAGAGTCGCAGCAGCGGCTCCATATAGATGTAACAAGGGATGATGGTAAGAATCTGCGTGACGAGCGTGAGGTAGACCGCATTGGCGAGCGTCTGCTCTGCCCGAGGGGTGTTGCGCTGCCCGAGCAGGATGGATACCCGCACCGATGCACCGGCGCCAACCAGCATACCGAAGGCTTGCAGGAAGAGGAGGATCGGGAACGTGATGGCCAGTCCCGAGAGCGCGTATTCGCTCACGCCCTGACCGATGAAGATCCGATCCACGATGTTGTACAACGAATTGACTACCGTCCCAACCACTGCGGGAACGGCATAATTGAATAGCAGGCGAGGTATGCGCTCCTGCTCCAGCGCTTGAATTTGTTTGGCTTCAGCCATAAGCAATTGAATAACTAAAGATGAAAAACAGTCTGGCGAGGTTAGCCCTGGCGGCGCGCTCGGATCTGCCGGACGATCGACACCGGATCGGGCAGCAACTCTATCGCTTTCGTCCCCGTGATCCGAAGGAACACCACGATCGAAAACGTCAGCATACCGACATACGCTACACTCGACGCCACCGCCGCGCCCGTCACGCCCCACCGCGGCACCAGTACCGCAGCCGCCGCGCACAGCAACACCAACCCCACCAACGAGCACGCCGCGCTCACTCGCACCCGTCCCGTGCCGATGAAGTAATGGCTCAGGATCCGGTTCCCCCCGAAGGCTACGATGCCCACCGACAGCCCCGCGATGACGTCGCGTATGCCCGCAAACTCCTGCGTGAACAGCACCTCGGTGTACACCCACTCCGGGATACACAACACTGCGCCCATCGCCACCGCCAGCACGGCCACCGTCGGTCCCAGCAGTCGCACGGCCGTCAGCCGACGGCGTTCTGCCTCTGTGGCCCGCGTGATCTCGCTGTAGGCAATGAAACTCACCCCGTGGCTGACGTGCCAGAGGCTCTCCGAGACGCGCGTCCCCACGTCCAGCAGGCCCACGCTGCCATAGCCGCCGAAGCGTTGCAGGAAGAAGTAATTCAGCCGCGCGGAAAGATTCTCTGCCAAATTGTCCACGCTACTCCACAGGCCGTAGCGAAACATCTCACCCGTGTCGCGTAGCCACGCCTTGACGGATAGTCCGCCCTTCGGCCGCGTCACACCGCGTAGCAGGAGCGCAAGACTCACTGCCCACGCGGCCAAGTTTGTCACGAAAAGCCCCCGCATATATCCCCCCAGATTTTTCAGCCCTGCCACGTAATAGAGTCCGAGTAACACGAAAAATAGTCCCGCACCTTGAACGAGAAACACGGCATTGAAGGCCCGGATCCGATCCCACCCGAGTAGTACGCGCAGATGGACATTGACCAACGAAAGCAGCACCGCCAGCCCGAAGACGACGCCGCCAAGTCCCGTCGGAAGCATCCCTACAGCCGCCATTGAGCCGCACGCCACACCCGATCCCACCAGCGCCCACACGTAGGCCGCACTGACGACTACGCTGAGCCGTTTCGAACGCATGAAGTACACGATCGTGTTCCCACACAGCACACTGGCCAACATCACTGCCACATTGGCCGAGGCGAACACTACGCCCGCCACGCCCATGTCGTGACGCCCCAGCACGCGACTGTTGATGAGCATCAGCGCCAAGTTCAGCGCCGCGATCACGTACCGCGTGCCGACCGTCGCTAAGATCTTTCTCAGCACCTCTCGGCCTCCCCGACGCCGTCGATCGGCAGGCCGGCCACTGTTTCGCGGTCGCGCTCCAGCTGTTCGCGCAGTGCATCTAAACTGTCAAAACGTCGGTTCGCGCGCAGGTGGCGGATGAACTCCACCTCGAGCGCCTCGCCGTACACGTCGCCCGAGAAACCGAGTAGGTGTACCTCCACTGCTGTCGGCCGGTTGCCGATCGTAGGCCGGTTGCCGATCGAGAGCATCCCCCGACAGGCCGTGCCACGCAGCCACGCCCGGACGGCATACACGCCGTCGCCCGGAAGCACCTTCAGCGGCTCGTCGACTGACAGGTTGGCGGTCGGGAAGCCCATCGTTCGCCCGATCTGTTGCCCGCCGACCACATGCCCACGCAACCGATAGGGCACGGTCAACATCCGCGCTGCCTCTTCCACCTGGCATTCCGTGAGCAGCGCCCGAATCCGTGACGAACTGACCGCTGTCCCATCCTCGAGCAGGTACGGCACGCCGCGAACGACCTCCATCCCCACGGCGCGCCCGTGCGCCACATACTCCTCAAACCCCTCCGCGCGATCGTGGCCAAAGCGGTGATCGTAGCCCACGACCAACGTGCTGACGCCCCACTCCGCCGCTAATCGTTCGATGAACTCGCGCGCCGTCAGCCGTGCCAGCGCAGGCGTGAAGTCCAGCACAGCGCAATAATCCACGCCCGTCTCCCCGATCCGCGCCAGCTTTTCCTCGAAAGTATCCAGCAGCTGCGGCCGATAATCCGCCTGCAACACGCGCCGCGGATGCACCGGAAAGGTGAACACCGCCGACGCCAATCCGCGCTCCGCAGCCGCCTCCCGAAGCTGCGCGATGAGCGACCGATGGCCCGCGTGCACACCGTCAAAAAAGCCCACTGTGGCGGCCAACTTGCGCCCATTGACCCGCTCGGCCGCATCGTAAATCGTCCTCACGCCTGCCCCTCCGTCGCTGTCTTTTGGCGCTCCAACCGGGCCTGCCGCCGCTTCGTCTGGCTCTCCCGGAATCCCGCACGGCGCTCAGACGTCACGCGATTCATCGTCATAACCAGCTGGTAGATTTTGGCCCGATCCGCATCCGTTTTCGCGAACAGATAACTGGCCTCCACATACCGGCGCACCAAGGCGAAGACCTCGTCCGTCAGCGGGCGCAGCTCAGTCATGGGCCGCCGTTTTTGCGCCAGCGCCTCGTCGGTTCGTTGCCTAGTCATCGCCTGGTAACGCTCGTTCAACTCATGCAGCCGGTCGGCCGTCTTCTTAAGCCCGAGCGTCTCCACGTCAGCCGCCAATTCATTGAGGTGAAGCTCGATGCTTTCAATGTCTACCGACCGCAGCGGCCCTGACATCGACCGTCGTGTGCGCCTAAATCGCCCCAGTTTCAGGGTCAGCCGTTCGGACGCCTTCCGTTGCGCCTCGATCGGCGAATGGCGATTTCCACGGATCATGTCGAACAGGTTGACAAGCATTTTCACCCGCTCGCGATCCAGCTCCCTCAGCTGTTTTGTCAGTTCCGACCCCCGCCTGCCTTTCACATGCCCCATCTCCGCTTTGATGGCCGCCTCCCACCGTGCCATCAATCCCTTAGGCAGTAGCAGCAATTCCTCCCCTGCCTTCGCCACCAGTATGAACAATTCGTCATTCATCCCGGCGTGCTCGTTCGAGCTGAAATGCGAGATGCCATCCACATCAATCTGTACGACATCCGGTAAAAAGATTTTCTCATCGTCCATGAGTTACCTCCCAATAGTTTTACGGCGCAAAGATACAACAAGGTATAGCCTTTCTCTCCTTCATAGGCCAGATATATACACTTTATGAGACAATAAGATCCGTCCTCTTTCTCATATAGTCATCATATATAGCTGCACAATCCGTTACCTAACAGACTTCTACATCATGTAAGCCCATTCATTCTCGCGTCATACTGACTTCTACATCATGTCTAAGTATTCCATCCATCGTCGTTTTATCATATACACACTATATGAGCATATTTTCCATCGTATTTTATACTCATACACCATGCCTAAGTGTAATATCCATCGTATATAACACATATCCACTATGTATAAGTGGGCTTGCGAACGTAATGTGTACACATACACCCTGTCTATGAATAGATTCCTGCGTATTGTTTTCGTAGACACTTCGTATAAGTCAGATTTATATAAGGCGTATAGCCTATGCACTAAGCCTAAGAGATGATGATATATGAAATAAGGACCGTACATCTTGCTGAAGATGTTTTTCTATCGGCTGCAAAACTTCACCATACCGTATAAGCGACATCGCTTCCGCCGTCTATAGCGATACATTCATCTAAGCCGGCTCCGTTCGACTGATGACGGCCCTCCCCTCGTCGATGCCTTGCCACTCGATCCGGCGACACCCCGCCGCTCGTCCATCCCCTAACAGTCGCCCCGCCGCACCCCACCAGGCCACAGATGCCGTAACCGCAAAAAAATCCCACCGAACCGCAGCTCGATGGGAAATTTGAGGGGAGAAATTACTTCTCCTGAACCATATGAAAAAATCCGTAGACCATAGAATGTACCCCGATTGCAAATCGGGGAGACGTGTACTCGAAGCGGGACTTGAACCCGCACAGCCGTTGTCGGCCAAGGGATTTTAAGTCCCTCGTGTCTACCATTCCACCATTCGAGCCGCAGATCTGGGTCTTGAGAGCGGAAGACGGAACTCGAATCCGCGACCCCAACCTTGGCAAGGTTGTGCTCTACCAACTGAGCTACTTCCGCAATAATGTGTCACAGTGTGCTTGGTGTTTTTGTCGGCTTTTGCATCTGCCTTGCCAAGGTTGGCCGTTTGTCCATCCTTCCTTTGGGGCAAGGTTGTGCTCTACCAACTGAGCTACTTCCGCGTGTGACAATCATGTCAATTGTGCGCTTTGCTTTCGCTAAAGCGGCGGCAAAGATATACGCGATCTCTTTTTTGCAAAACGCTGGAGTGAAAAATGCTGCCCGTGCGAGGACTGCGATTAGTTGTATACGATCACGGTGCCTCGCCCATCGCTCTCGGTCTTGTAGGGCTTGAGGCCGTGCCGCCCGACACCCTCGACGGGAACGCCGCTGCCATCGTTGATGAGGTATTTGGTGCCGCACTGTGGGCAGACGGCGTAGATGATGTCGCTGTCGGGCTCGACGCGTACGGAGGAGCGATTTTCGTACGGGCAGGAGAGGTCGAAGGCGTAAAATTCGGCGTCGACGCCATGCACTACGAGCACACCTCCGAATCCGAAGGCCCGATAGGCGGAGCTTATCGGATGGCTGTAGTGGGTGTAGGTGGCTGCGGAGGGGACGGTACGCAGGACCTTGTCGTTGAAGGTCAGATCGAGGCGTAGCGCAACGGGATAATTGTCGATGGGGTTAGGCTCGGTGCAGGCCGTGACGAGTCCGACGAGCAGCGTGGCAACGATGGACGCAATGTGAGGGCGTTTCATGGGGTGAGGTCTTGCTCTTCGTAGGGCAGGCGGGCCAAGATCTCGGAGATCTTTTCGACGGCTTCCTGCATGGGCTTGGAGACCATCGGTTTGAGGAAGGGATTGAGGTCGGCGCGGACGGTCAATTTCATGCGGGTGTCGCTCGTGGCCACTTGTTTGAGCTGGATCCAGAGTTGCAAGGGGACGGGCGATTGAGTGGTCTCGAACTTGATGGTTTTGTTGGGCTCGCGGTCGACGATGCGGAACTCGATCTTCCCGATGGGGCTCACTTCGAAGCTGCAATGGTCGTCGGTGAAGGAGAAGGCTTTGATGCTGTCTTCGGGGATGCTGTTGCGCACGCGTTGCAAGTTGGAGAGGTCGGAAAGCATGGCGAAAACGCGGGCGTCGTTGTGGGGAATGGGGCGGATGGTGCTGGTGAATTCTGTCATTATGTATGTACTAAGGAGGAGTAAGGAGGGGGTAGGGTGGGGGAGTAGTTGGGGTTAGTCCTGTGGGTTCCAGTGGGCGGGATCTTTGCGCCATTCTTGCAGGATGGCCTCCTCGGTCGGGGTGATGTATTCGGTCTTGAGGGCTTCTTTGATCACGGCGTCGTAGTTTGAGAGGGTGATGAGGCGCACGTTGGCGGCTTGGAATTGTTCTTCTGCCACGGGGAAGCCGTGGGTGTAGATGGCCACCATGCCGATGACCGTGCAGCCGAAATTGCGGACGGCCTCGACGGCTTTGAGGCTGCTACCGCCCGTAGAGATGAGGTCTTCCACGACGACGACCTTCGATCCGGGTCTCAGTTCTCCCTCGATCAGGTTTTCCAGTCCGTGATCTTTCGGCCTGGAGCGGATGTAGACGAAGGGGAGTCCGAGCAGGTCGGCCACCAGGGCACCCTGCGCAATGGCGCCTGTGGCGACGCCGGCCACGGCCTCCACTTCACCGAAATTCTCTACGATGGTGCGTGCCAATTCGATCTTGAGAAAGGTGCGGAGGGCGGGATAGGAGAGCGTTTTGCGGTTGTCACAATAGATGGGTGACTTCCAGCCCGAGGCCCAGGTGAAGGGGTTTCCGGGTTGCAGCTTGACGGCTTTAATCTTGAGCAACTTCTCAGCGACGATGCGTTCTAATGCTTTCATATTCTCTATTAATGGATGGATGGGTAATGTTTGTGGGCGCAAAAGTAGGGTAAAATGCCCACGCGGCCGGAACGCGCTTCGTTATCGGAGGCTGTCCCGGCCGCGCGTGTGGGATAAGTGGCGTGGCGACCTGATGGGCGGCGCTCGGGCTACGATGCGTCGCCTTCTTCCATGAGGTTATTCATCAGGGCGTAGAGCGCAAGGCCGGCCACGGATTTTATGTTCGTCTTGCGGGTGATGTTTTTGCGGTGTGAGATGACGGTGTGGACGGAGATGTGGAGGCGTTCGGCGATTTCCTTACTCATCAGCCCTTTGGCTACGAGTACGAGGACGTCCGTCTCACGTCGCGTCAGTTCGTGGCCGCCTGCGGGGTCGAGCATTTCGGCTCTATCGGACGTGGATGCGTAGGCCTCGAGTATGATATCGACTATCCGTTCGGCGGACTCGCGTATCTCGAGTACGCTATGGAAAGCGTGCAGGATGGCGTTGTCGATATATTGGTAAACGAGGGCTATGATGGTCATGTGAGGGTATTCCTGGGCTAAGCTATAGACTGGGTAGCGCTTGGAGTAGGGCATTACGGTCGGGTTGATCAATAAAATGTCTGGACGTGCCACGGAGATGCGTTCCGCGTAGTCCTCCGTGCCGTTGGATGGGCGCAGGACGTCCAGCTCCGGAGACTTCCCCAGGATTTTGATCAGCCCTTCCTTAATGATGATGGAGGGCTCGACGATAAGTACCTTCTTTTTGCGGCTCATGCACGTTTTGCCTCCAGCATTTCGACATACGGGACGAGGATACGATCTTCGATCAGCGCATGCTTGTTTAAGTCGGCCGATAATTGGAATATATCGAAGACGACGTCGATAGAGTCTTCAGGCGACACATTCCCCGGCAGGTATTTGAAGATGATTTGGGTCAAGTCGCTGAGTTTATCCTCGATATTGTCGTGCGCCTCGGCATAGTCATGGATATGATACGATTCGGGTAAGGTCTCGCCGTTTTCGGAGGCTATTCGCAGTCGCTCGATGTAGGGAAAAACGACCTGCTCTTCGTAGTCGAAATGTTCCTCAACTTCATTTTTATACCCCGCGAAGAAGTGGCGCAACATATTTCCATATCGCTTATCCACTTTCGAGGCCATCCCGTCGAGCAGACGTCCCAAATAGGGCAAATGACGCAGGTAATACTGATGAGAAGCATGCAAATAGGGCACGAGTAGGCGCATGTCGATCGATTGAAGGGTCTCACGATTCGGCAGATAGGCATCGAAGGTGTAGACGTTGCAGACCAGGAGGAAGAAATCCACTGGCACGTCGTACGCGGCGCATACTCGCGCTACGCTTCGCTCCCCGAAACCCAGAGGAATGCCGAAACGAGGCAGCATAAGAATGAGGTTATGGTTGGCGGAAATCAAATCGGCCAGTTTCATGTTTTCCGAGAAAAGCATTTTATCCATTATTCGTTCAATTCATTCATTGATCACGGACGCAAAAGTAGACCTTTCCTATCGCATGAACTCTCTTCGGGGCATCGCTAATGATAGCGATTTTTTAGCTTCATCTCTACCCAATAATAGGGATAGGTGCGAGTAGTGACCCGCCCCGGCTTGATGGCGACTGCTTCTCGTCTCCTCGATAGGTGCCTCTTCCATCCGTGGTACTCCCAAACGCTTCTCGTTTCCCTATTCACCCCCGATGGGGATCTCTGTGGGGCGTATGCTGTTGCGCCCTACAGCGGGTATATCTGGAAAACGTGCCGCATTTCTTGATTCAATCCCGTGTGGATCGTCTGTGGGGCGTATTCAATACGCCCCTACAACGGGTGCAACTCCAAAACGCGATCCATTTTGGGACTCTCCGTGATGGATGACCCCAAAACGCGATCCATTTTGGGACTCTCCGCGATGGATGACCCCAAAACGCGATCCATTTTGGGACTCTCCACGATGGATGATCCCTAAACGCGATCCATTTTGGGACTCTCCGCGATGGATGATCCCTAAACGTGATCCATTTTGGGACTCTTCGCGATGGATGACCCCAAAACGAGATCCATTTTTGGACTCTTTGCGATGGATGACCCCTAAATGAGGTCCATTTTGGGACTCTTTGCGATGGATGACCCCAAAACGCGGTCCATTTTGGTGCTTCTCGCGCTGGAGAGTAGTAAAATGAGGTCCATTTGGGTACTCTCTACGATGGAGAGTAGTAAAACGAGGTCCATTTTGGAGCTCTCTGCGCTGAGGAGTTGTAAAACGCGTCGCGTTTGTGTGGTCTCCGCTCTGGAGAGTTGTAAAACGAGGTCCATTTTGATGGTCTCCGCTCTGGAGAGTAGGAAAACGAGGTCCATTTTGGTGCTCTCCGCGCTGAGGGGTTGGAAAACGAGACAAAAAAAGGGCATCCCCGAGGTGGGGATGCCCTTTAGTGATCGACGGGATCGACCGTCGTTAGGGATTACTTATTGGAGGCGTACAATTGGCTGAGCATCATGTCCAGGACAGGGCCGCGGGCACCTACCCGAATGATCTTACCCTCTGAGTCTACCAAAAAGCAGGCCGGTACACCCATAATGCCGTACACTTTGTTGGCCATGCCTTGGATGCCATCAGGGCAGCGGAGCTGCGTCCAGGAGGGTTTGTCTTGATCGAGGGCTTTCTTCCAGGCTGCGTCGTCGTCGTCGACGGAGAGGCTAATAATGTGGAAGGCGGGGTACTTCGACACGATCTGCTTGAGATGTGGAATTTCTGCGCGGCAGGGCGAGCACCACGAGGCCCAGAACTCTACGAGCGCGTAACCCTCTTTCGGGAGCACGTCGTGCAGCTTGACGGTCTTGCCATCTGTGGTGGAGAAGTCGGCGTCGGGGATGACGGAGCCGAGAGCCATGTTTTTCTTCGTCGTCATCTGCTGTACCAACAGATCATAACGTGCTTTACCCTTCCACGAGGGCTCCAAGACCTTGAGGATCTCGTCCACGTCCGTCGTTGTCAGCTCATCCGCGTAGACGAGTATGCCGGCTTGATCCAGCGCGACGATGGAGGCGGCGTTTTTGCGGATAAAGTCCAGGCGGGCGTCGTTGCACTCCTTGCGGAGGGCTTCAATTTCGCTCTCCATGCGGACGGCCTCGGCGATGATGCTGTCGGTGCGCTCCTCAGCGGAGTAGTACACGGAGGCCTGTTTCTCGCTGAGCTCGCTCAGGCGGTTCTCCTTGTCAGCCATCTGGGCGTTGAACTTCTCGTTCAGCTCCTGCGTGGGTGAACCTGTGATGACGGGGTCCACCGTCTTACGATCCGGAATGTAGAAGAGCGTGGGCATGGTGGCCGCATCGGCTGTGAAGGTCATGGGTGCGTTCTCGACGTAAAAAGCATAAGCTAACGTGCGCTCCTGCTCCGAGAGCGAGGCGTCGGGCAGATCTATCGTCAGCTGAAACATGGTCGGCTCGTCCACTTTGCCTTTCAGCTGAAACTTGCCTTCCTTAACCACGGCGCTGTCGACAACGGTCATCGTCGGATCAGCCGCATCGAAGATCTTTACTACGGCATTCTCAACGTTACCAGTCAATTTGCCGTCAATCACGAAGCCATCTGAGGCTTTCTGTTTGCATGCCACGGCGAGTAAGGCCATGACTGCGAGGAATAAGTACTTTTTCATCTCTTGTTTATGTAGAAATTAAACGTAGTTGTGTGTGGGTGAGCCTCTCGGAAGGTACACTTCGGGGCGTCGGGTCAATAGCCGGGGTTCTGCTTCAAGGCCCGATTTCCGCCGAGTGCCTTGCGGGGGATCGGGAGGATGAGGTGTCGGTCGGATTTGACGTAATAGGGGGCAATGGGGTAGTTGTCCCAAGCGTGGAAGCGGACTAAGTCGAACCATTCCTCACTGTTTTCGGTGAAGAATTCCAGCCATTTATGGCGGAGGATCATCTCCAGGAGGCGGGAGTCCGGAATGGCCTCCACGTAGGCCTGGGTATATCCAGCGCGGTCGATGCAGAGGATCTCCTTCAGGGCCGCGCGTGCGGCGGTGGGGTTGCCCAGACGCGCCTCGGCCTCAGCGATGAGGTAGTACATCTCGGCCAGACGGATGTAGTAGTGCGAATCTTGTTTGGTGCCCGCCAGGCCCTCCGTGATGGGGTACTTATTGTTCACCACCTCCGGCCGCCCGGGATCGAGGTCCTTGTATATGGCTGCGAAGCGCTTGTCTGGCACGCTATCGGAGGGGGCCACGGCGCTGGCCAGCTTACTGGTGACCGGGCCGGCCGTCGAACGGTTCCAGACTCCGTCGCTGTAGAGCTCGTCGGGGGCCATCGCGTAGACGGCGAAGAGCATTTCCTGCGATTGGAAACTGTTCACGAAGAGTTGCTTGAAACTGTCCTCCAGCGCGTAACCGGCCGCGGGCGCCTCGGCGATCACTTGACGCGCCAAGGTGGCCGCCTGGGCGAACTCCTTCCTGTAGAGCATCACGCGGGCCTTGAGCGCCTTGGCGGTGAGTCGGCTCATGCGATAGTGCGTGTTCGTCTCGGGGGCCTTGGCGATGGCTTCGTCCAGATCGGAGAGGATGGCGCGGTAGCTCTCCTCCACGGAGGCGCGCGGCAGGGCCGTATTGTCTTTGATGGAGCGATTGCCGGGGTAGAGGACGATGCCATAAGCGGACGTGCGGTCGTAGAACTCGCCATACTGACGCAGCAGCATGAGGCGGGCCAAGGCGCGCGAACATTTCACCTCGCCCACGATCTCCGTGCGGCGCGCGGGGCTGAGCGACTGGATGGCGGCGGTGGACTCCAGGTGCTCGAGGATCGCCGAGGCGTTCTGCACCACGAAGTAGAGCTCGATGTAGTTGCTTTCCACACCGGTGTTGTCGTCCGTCACCTCGTTGTCGGCAAAGCCGTCGATGCCCGCGATGTTCACTTCGTTCTCGACCCCGGTGAGGGCACCGAGCAGATGGCGCATCCAGCCAATGCGGTAGGTGCGCCAAGAGAGATAGACGCCGTTGAGGGCCGCTTCGGCCGATTTGGCGTCGGTGATCACGTTGTTGTCCGTCAGCTTGTGCTCCGGCTCGATCTTATCTAAGCTGTCTACCAATTCGCAGGCCGTGAGGGCCAAGGCCAGGCAGAGACCTATGATAGCATGTGTCGTTTTCATTACTGTATAGTTGGGGATGTGTGGAAATTAGAACTGTAGGTGCACGCCAAACGATACGGTGCGGCTCAGGGGATACGGATCGGCGTCGTTGCCTTGTCCGCGGTGTATGCCGGAGCCCACGAGCTCAGGATCCAGTCCGGGCCAGGCCGTGAGGGTGAACAAGTTGGTGACCATCGCAAAGACGGATGCGCTCTGTACGCCCACGAGGCGCAGGGCCGCCTTGGGGAGTCGATAGGTCAGGGTGATGTTCTTCATCCGCAAATAGGAGGTGGAGTAAATCATGCGATCGTTGGTCTTCGCATTGTAGCTGCTGTACTGTCCGTAGACGAGTCGGGGGAAGAGTGCATCGCGGCGTTCCGGCGTCCAGGTGCGGCGGAAGGTCTCCCGGGTGATGCTCTGCCCGAGGGTGCTCTCCAGGTCCAGCCCCACGTCGGAGTAGAACGCCTTGCCGCCCTGCGAGAACTGCATGAAAAGCGAGAGGTCCACGTTGCGATAGGTGAGCGTATGGTTCCATCCGCCGAAGAACTTGGGCAGGGGTGACCCGATCACGGTGCGATCGTCCGACGTGATGCGGCCGTCGCCATTGACATCCTCCAGAATGTAGTCCCCCACGCCGAGGGACGTTTGGTAAGCCCCGTAACCCTTCGCTGCTGCCTGGGCGTTAAGGCGGTCGATCTCCGCCTGATCCTTGGCGATACCCTTGGTCCGGAAGCCCTTAATCACGCCGACGGGTTCCCCCTCGACGATCAGATCCTGCATCTGACTGTTCAGGTTGGCCCCGTTCAGCTTCAAGACCTTGTTTCGGTTTGAGGCGATGTTGAACGACGTGCTCCAGGTGAAGTCCGCCGTGCGGACGATGTCGCCACCCAGCTCCAGTTCGAAGCCGCGATTACTCATGTCTATCAAGTTGGAGGTATAGCTGTTCATGCCCGATTCGGCTAAGTAGGGCGAATTGACAAGTGCGCCCTTCGTCGTGCGGTTGTAGAGGTCGATTGAGCCATAGAGCCGATGGTCGAAGAAGGAGAAGTCGATACCGCCGTTATACTCCGTGGTGATCTCCCAGCGGATGTCACGGTTGGGCAGGTTGCGCTCCAACCACACGCCCGGCTTCTCGCCGTAGCGCCCGCCTTTGGAGTAGTAGCGGAGGTAGGAGAAGTCGTCCACGTTCGTCGACCCCGTCTTACCCCAGCTTAGTCGCAGCTTAAGGTCGTCTAACCAGCTGCACGCCCCCGCCATGAACTGCTCATTGCCCAAGCGCCAACCCAGAGAGACGGCCGGGAAGACAGCCGTGCGATTGTTCGGCCCAAACTTCGACGAGGCGTCGCTGCGGAGGCTCAGTTCGGTCAGGTAACGCTGCGCATAGTCATAGCTGACACGCGCGTAGGTGGAGTTCAGTCCGCCGCGGGCATAAGCGTCCATGATGGGCAGGTAGGTATTGGCTGACCCTATGTTGTCCATGTCCGATTCGTTGAAGAAATCGCTAGCACTCAGCGTCCGGAGCTGATAGTGCGTACGGTCAGCACCCACACCCAGCAGGGCCGCCAGGTTATGGTGCCCGAAAGAGCGGTTGTAATCAAGCCGGACATTGGCCGACGTCTGCGTCGTTGTGCTGTATTCCTCGCCCAGCTCAGCCTTCAGCTCCACGCCCGGGATAAGCGACTGCGCATGCGAGGGAATAAAGGTGCGGTCGCGCTGACCAAAGACAGAGACGTTGACTTCAGCATGCGCCTTGAGACCTTCCAAGATCGTCACGTCCGCATACCCATTGCCCATGAATTGACTCGACACGGCGCGGTTCTTCCGGTCCCTTACCGCCACGGGGTTCGGGCTCATGATGGGCACACCGTAGAGCGGCGTCGCATCGAAGCGCATGAAGTTGCCCTGCTCATCACGTACCGGCAGATCCGGGCGCATGCGCCACGCCGTCAGGCCCTCCTGAAAGCCTTCCCGTAGGTTGCCCGAATGGCGTGCCGATCCCGAATAGCTCAGCGTAGCCCCAGCCTTGACCCATTTCGAGACCTCCGTGTCGATAGCCATCCGTCCGCCGTAATGCTTCAGGCGATCGTTCTTCATCAGGCCCTCTTGATCCATCGCGTTCAGCGACACGGAGTAGTTCGTCACCGCCGATCCACCTCGGAGCGAGACGTAATACTGCTGCGTGGTGGCGTTCCGGTGCGTGATTTCGTCGTTCCAATTCGTGTTTGCACGACCGAAGACGTCGTCACGCAACCCGTTGTAAGCCGTCAGTTTATAGAGGTACGTATCCTCGTCCAGCGTCGCTTCCACTTTCCCGAACGATTGGAGCACGGTATACATGTTTGCGTCCATCATTCCGCCTAGGTTCTCGCGGATGTGGCGCACCGTTCCGTCCATGATCTCGCCCTGCAGCTGCCTGAACTCCGTCGGGTTGAGTGGGCTGTATTCCTTGATCGGGTTGCCGACGGAGAGGGTGTAACCCGCATCAATCGTCATCTTTTCGTTCTTCCTCCCGTTGCGTGTCTTGACGATCACTACGCCATTGGCACCGCGCGAACCATAGATGGCCGTAGCCGAGGCGTCCTTGAGGATGTCGACACTCTCAATGTCGTACGGTGAGATGGCCAGCAGTGGATTCAGGTTGTTGTCCTCGACGAAGTAGGGCATACCGTCGATCACGTACAGCGGGGCGTTGGACTGTTTCGTCATCTTATCCCGCGGTATGGGCGACGTGATGCCGCGTACATTAATCAGTGGCCCAGCCCCTGGCGCACCGCTCGATTGCACACTGAAGACGCCCTTCACAGCGCCGCCCAGCATACCGTCCACCGTCGAGGCCGACCGTGCCAGCCGCTCGATGTCGTCGTTCTTCAGCGACGAGATGGAGCTCGTCAGGCTCTTCTTGTCCTTGCTTCCATAGCCGATCACGACCAGGTCGTCCAGCATTTTGCAGTCTGGCACCAATCGCAGATTCAGCGTGCTACCTGCCACCGCAGGCAGTTCCATCTGCTCGTAGCCCACGTAAGAGACTACCAGCGTAACGTTCGGACCCTCCACCGTGAGCGAGAAGCGCCCCTCTAAATCCGTCGTTGTTCCCGTCGTCGTACCCTTCACGACGATGTTCGCACCCACCACCGGCTCGCCCGTTTCGTCCACGATCCGTCCCGTGATGATTCCTTTCTGTTGCGTTGCTGTCATGTGGCCTGTTGTCGGGTCAAACTCCGCAGCCCAAGCTGGCTGTAACCCCGTTGCGGCCACGATGCAGAGTGACATCATGGCCCATCCAAGCCTCCGCCCGCCATGCTTTTTACAATCGTATTTGTAGGTCATAAGGTGTATGGATATAAAGTATTCGTTGTCGATGTTTTGGTTTGAAATCTCACCACTCATTCTCGTCAGATGCACATTGGCACCGAGCAAAATGAACGGCGCGAAAATAGAAACTTTCATTAACTCGCCCATGATCGTAACAAATCGCCGCTCTTTTTGCGCTATTTCTTGCATTTGTAAAGTATAGAGGCGGGCGTTGCACCGCAATCCACCATTCCGACGCTCATCCATGCCCACTTGCCCGCCGCACCAAGACTTCGACCCCCATCCAACGGCTCGCCATACCTTACACCAAGACTTCGATTCCCATCCAAGCCTCGCTATGCCTTATGACAACTCTTTTTCTTCTCATAAGCTGCTTTTATATGCTCCCTTAATTCCGCAGCATAAATTCTTGTAAGAACTCCAAGTGTCTGAGAAACAAAGTTCTCAAAAACACTTGGATATGTCAGAAATTTCACCTATCTTGGTGCTGCAAACATAACAAGTAAGCAAAAATCTGACCTAGCAAAGGTAGCAATTAAAAACGAGAATATCACTTCTTTCGGTGGAATTTATCATATTATGGACGTATTTTTAAAGTTGGGCTTTGAAAAACTTACAGAATCTGTCTTGGGCAAACGTGGGTGTAGCGATAAGGCTTTTAGTCATGGAAGCATTTTCGGTTCTCTCTTCTTCGGTTACCTTTGTGGTGGAGAATGTCTTGAGAATATCAATACACTTATAGGGCAGTTCAGGCAGAGACCTGGTACGCAACTGCCTGGTGCCGACACTGTAGGACGTGGACTTAAGGAACTTGCCGAAGAGAATATCGTCTATAAGAGCGAGATCTCTGGGAAGTCGTATAGCTTCAATGCAGCAGAGAAACTGGACACCTTACTTCTGCGAATGATACGACAGATGGGGCTTATAAAGGTAGGCAGCCATGTTGACTTGGACTTTGATCATCAGTTTATTCCTGCCCACAAGTTCGATGCAAAATATTCTTACAAACAGGATTTTGGCTACTTCCCTGGTTGGGCTTCCATTGGGGGCATTATCGTTGGAGGTGAGAATCGTGATGGAAACACCAATGTGAAATTTCATCAGGAAGACACGCTTCGTCGCATTATGGACCGAGTAATCTCAGAACTTGGTGTGACAATAGAGCGTTTCCGTGCCGACTGTGGGTCGTTCTCAAAGGAAATTATCCAAACCGTAGAGCAACGCTGTAACACATTCTATATACGTGCTGCCAACTGTGGCACTCGTTATGAAGAGTTCCGCCAACTGAAAGAATGGAAGAGCGTCGAGGTTGGTTATGAAAAATACGATGTCACATCCATCAACATGGACAACCTCATTGAAGGAAAGTCATACAGGCTTGTCGTACAGCGAAGTCCTTTAAGGGACAAGGGTGGTAAGAAACAGACGGATATGTTCGGAGTGATATACACATATCGCTGTATCCTTACCAATGACTGGGTATCAACCGAGAAAGACATCATTACATTTTACAATGGACGAGGAGCAAGTGAAAAGAACTTCGACATACAGAACAGTGACTTCGGCTGGGCACATCTGCCCTTTTCCTTTATGGCTGAGAACATGGTGTTCATGATGGTTACCGCCATGCTGAAGAACTTCTATCTCTATCTCGTCCGTCGTATCAGTGAAAAGGTTAAGCCGTTGAAAAAGACAAGCAGATTGAAAGCCTTTATCCTGCATTTTGTCAGCGTGCCAGCAAAATGGGTGCGCACTGGAAGGCAGAACGTTCTGAACCTATATACAAATAAAACCTACTACGCTGAAGTCTTCATTGAATAAACAGTATTTTTTGTGGTTATCATACTTCCCCATTGGTTTGGGTGGGGGATTTTATGCTTAGAAAAGACCCAAGAAACACCGAAGCACCTCATATCAACATATAGAGCCCCAAAAAGACATCTCAACATATAAAATTTTCTCACAAGGAAAAACGCTGCGGAATTGAGGTATAACAATAATAAGAGAAAAGAAAATCAACTATATCTCATAAAATATTCCATTTTTATTAATCCTAAAAGTCTTCCACTTTTTCCTTTTCACAGTAGCATCTTGATACTTGTATAAAGTAATAAGATAATCACTGCTAATTGTAAAATCAATAATTTCATTACCATCCATATGCCCAATGGTTAATGATGATTTAATTCTATTACTCTCAACTATCACTAGATCATAAGTTTCAATATCTGTTTCAGTATTACATAGTATTATGACTTGCTCAGAATTTATAGGTGGTAGATACAAATACTCATTATATGAATACTCCATTCCAAAATATCTCTTCACCAATTTAGATAAATTATCCTTAGGGTTATAAGTATAAGTAGGATAAACTCTATTAACTTTATCCGTATTCCCAGAGTTATAGTAATCATTAAAATCAAAAGGTAGCTTGCAATAATTTATATCATTCTGCCTTATAAGCTTTCCATCTGAATTTATATGAAGGCATCTTGTAATATAGTCATTATATAAGTCTTTATTATATTGCAAGAGTATTCCATCATCAGGGTCATTCGTGATATCAATCAGACTCTGTTCATGAGTATTTAATTTTATCCAACCAACTGTATTTATGGAATTTACTCCCGAATCTTCTACGTACAACTCTATTGTAAAAATTTCATCATCTTTCTCCGTGACTTTTGCTTTTAAGTGGGTTTTAAAAGGATTCTCAAAGTTCACAGACGACACAATTAACTCTCTTAACTTATCATCACAACTTTTAAAGCTATCAACTCTTTCAATTTTTCTATTTGAAGTAGATGTCTTAATTTGCTGCTTTTGAGATGCCGTATTACAAGAAAAATAAAGCAGACAAGTGATAAGAAAGAATACTATTTTTTTCATATTTATTTATTGTTTTTTATTTTGGTAACGAATTTTGCTTTTATGCCATTCAATGATTGTCTATATATTTTTTGAGCATTGGGTCTGGTTTTGGAATGTGAGGAGCAATTTGTTGAACCACAGCACGCTCAGAAACTGTATCTGATACCACTTCTACGTCGAATTGCTTGAGATAACGAAGGCCACCGTGAACCAGTTTGGTAGAACGGCTAGAAGTCCCTTCTGCAAAGTCCTGCATTTCAATCAGACCGGTCTCCAGTCCGCTAGCTGCTGCTTGCAAGGCTACCCCAGCACCGGTAATCCCACCACCAATAATCAGGAGGTCCAAGGTGCGTTCCTGCATTTTTTTAATCGATAATTCACGTGTTTTCTTTGAAA
>ERZ773056.22-NODE-22-length-72114-cov-6.560735_pt1 | contig 72114 bp, 72 predicted proteins | sample MGYA00580857_ERZ773056 | MGnify/ENA primary metagenome ERZ773056 (study PRJEB29015, sample SAMEA2737996) | human oral metagenome | biome: human oral; feature: human-associated habitat; material: dental | place: China | collected 2114 ... | reverse complement strand
CGACAATGCGCAGATGTCCGTGACCGGACAGTTCCAGTTGGCGAAGATAACCCAGGGAAACACCTGCCGGTGTGGCGGCGGATGCTTTTGCTGACATCTCAGGGGCACCGTCCGTTTTGGACGGTTTTTTGCGAAAGTTGAAAAAGGACATGGTTGCTCCGGTTGAAGATTTATCGCCATTTGGCACACTGTCTGTTGCAGCACTCATCACCAATACCGGGCACGGCACCGATCCTGAGCATTTCAGGGGTCCAGGTATTCATTGTGGTTTCTCCCGTAGTTCAGCGTCATCAAGCGCTGCGGCGGTATGCCGCAGATCGCACTGCAATTGCCCGCTTTTATGCTGCTCATGCAGCAACCAGGCGAGGTTGGAAACCACCGTCACCAAATAGAGCGTCTTCTCGGACAGCGCCCGGCCAAGGTATTCGCCTGCCGTGCCGTTGAGATAGCGCGCAGCCAGCTCCGGCGTGACATCCGCCATCTCCGCAATGGTCAGCACCGCCATCCGCCAGAGCAGGGCGGTTTGAGTTGTGTTCAGCGCGAGATCCCGCAAGGCGGCAGCAAAGCCGTAATCGTCGCATGGCAACGGTATTGCCGTGTTGCAACTGCCGTTCGCCTCGCATTGTGCGGTCAGGCGCGAGACGGCGGCGTTGTCGGCATTAACAATCTCGCAATGCGCCATGCGTGCCTGCTGTTGTAACTCCCTGAACTGGTTGTCCCAGCGCTCACGGCGTGCCTGTTCTGCCGGAGTGGGGTAGCCGTCGCGGCAGGCGTTTTCCATTGCGGACGTGACGCGCATCGCATCCGTGAGGCGGCGCAATAACGCCCGGTTGCCGTCAGCGGCAAAGGCACGGATATGCGCGTGCAGCAAGGCGGCTACGGTGTCATCGTCGAGACGCTCGCAAAACTGGCAGTAGCCGTCATGGCTGTATGGGGTGAGGGCTGTTGTACGGTCTGTGGTCATCGTCAGCGCTCCTGTTTGAGTTTCATGATTTGGAACTGGCAATACACTCAGTCGCTCCTGGATTTTCTGTTGTAATTCTTTGCAGGGCGATTTCGCAGTAGGGATTTATCTGTCTCGTGTCTGTCCAAAGTGATGGCTGCCGGTTTCCGGTCTCACGCACGCTGATGATGCACACGCTCAGGCGGGAGGCCGCACGCGGCATGGAAGATGCAGACAGCCACTGGCGTTGACCGTTACCATCGGATGCACGCTCCCAGTCAGCACCCCAAGGGTCATCAACATAATCGGCGCAGTAAAAAATTTCGGCACCTTCCGAAAACCTGCCTTGCGGGAAATAACTGTGCATCCAGCGTTCCTTGACCCAAAGAGCCATTCCCGGCACAAAGTGATCGGCCTTGCGTACTTTCAGACAAACCGTTTCACCACGCAGCAACGCGATGATGGCGGAAGGCGCAAGAATGGTCGAGCGACGGGGCGCTGTAGGAACGGGCGGATGGTCTGAAGTGTTCAACATGAATGTCACCTTCGTTCATGCAGGGTTTTCCAAAAATATACACTAAACTTAACCAAAAGTATATATATACTTTTCGAGAACAATGGCTTTTTTTAAGTCCAGAAACCACTGCACATACGGGCTTTCCGCTTCTGACTAAAATATATAGCCATCCACCGAAAGTTCCAGACAAGGCGTGTCGCCGAAGACAGTACGTTTTTGTACGGCGAGGCGACGCAACACCGTATGAGGCTTTCGGTGGATGGCTATGACAATGAAATTTATATGATTTTTACACGATAGACAGGATGAAGGCAGGAGGTGAGAAGCTATACATGAGAACCCATAAACTTGCGCCCGATGCTGCGGCGGGTGTTTCGGACACTCGCCACTTGTCCGCCTTTTCCTATGGTTTTTTCACGGCGTCGGCCATCCGCTTGATAATGTCCGGCAGTAATTCGAGGTCAAGGTCGTCCTGTTCCATCACCGCCCGCGCCAGCCACGCATCCCAGAAGTCAAAGATGCGGTCACTTATGTATCCGGTATAGCCGGTTTGGTCGTCATGATATTCAGGGTTTATGGGTGCCGCGCCGCATTGTTCCCGCCATGTCTCAAAGGCTTCGCGTTCGGCGAACATGTCCACTTTCTTCGCGTTTTCCTGGATGCGCTTGCGGGCTTTGTCCCGTTCGTTTTGTGCTGTCACTGGATTCTCCGGTTCAGTCACCATTTCGATGACGGTTCGATGTCCGTTACGGTTGGAGTTTAATTCCCCGCTTGTTCTTGTCGGGGAAAAGGAAGTCAAGTCAGGTTGTATCGGCAGGCAACAGTATCCATCTACTCTGCCAGTAGCATCTGTCGCAACTGGCGAAAGCCCGGCCAGTATTCCGGTACATTTTCTGCTTGCACAGTATCCGGTGCGATGAGATCCTCCCACCAGTTTGTGCGTGAACGCTCCAGCAGACTGCGCGGATACACCCGCCCTTCCCGCAGCGCGGCAAAATCATTTGGCATCATCAAGTGACTTTGTATGGATATGTCATAGCCGCGCAGTAATTTCAGTGTCTCCACCAACAGCTTCAATGCTTTCAGATTGGCTGTACTGCTGTCGGTGCGCAGCATGGTGTCGGACTGGATGATGCCGTACTTGCCGACCTCATTGCCGCACACGATACACAGTGTTCCCTCCGGCGCGGCAGTACGGACAAAATGCAGCGAGCGAATGGCTCCATCATCAAGAATCTGTACATCGGACAGATCCATCAAATACAGTGCCGCCGTTTTTGCATCGGCGGGATACATGTCTTCAGAAACAGGCATCATTGGACCAACACCATGCAGCAACCATTCCCGCTCCACGCCCATGATGTCGGCGATGCGGCGCAGCAGTTCAAACCCTGGCTCAACTTCGCCACGAAAGGCCTGTTCCATTGGTTCGGCGTGTGTTTCGTCAACCATTTCCGCCAACATCGAAGGTGTCATTTTTCCTCCCGAAAAATCCAGCAATGTCATCAGGCGCAGGCTGAGATCATGCCGCCGGGTACTGCGCGCGTACCCTGTCAGGACAGGTTGTGCCATTTGACTCAGGGCACGGCGCAATATGGCCTCTTTGGGCCGGTCTTCCTGCTCTGCCAAAATAGCGAGCGCGTTGACGACTTCCACCGGAACATCACGAATGATGACTTTTGTCGTCTCGCCATCCGGTTCCGGTTCACGCAACAGGCCTTCGCCTGCACGCCGGGTACCACGTCTTGTGGTTTCTTTCATGATTTATCCTCCGTCGTGTAGTCATCCGCTGTATCTGTAATTTCCAATTCGTCAAAGTCAGGGGAAGGGTCGTCATCTTCAAAAAACAGGGGCGGGTCACGCTCTTCGAGCTCCCGCAATCTGTATGGCAGGCTCCAGTCCTTGCGCCATTGGTGGATGACATGCGCCAGCGCTGTTTCTGCTGTCGGCGCACTTTGCAAGGCGGCGGTGAACGCCTTGGCAAAGCTCCAGTTCAGACAGAGAAATTTCACAACCGTGCTGTCGCGGGTCGGCGGAATTTCGGCGGCGATGCTGCGTACCGTCATCGGCCAAAGCGCGTCCGCCGCAAATCCGCCCCGTTCCAGCACACTGCGGAAAGCATTGTCTGCTGCCGGGCATTCCGCTACCTCCCTTCCCTGTCGCATATGGGTGCGGCAGTGCCCGGACAGTGCGACAGTTTCTTCGGCGTCGCGCATTTGGACAGCGGCGATTGCCGCCTCCGCTTCCGTGCGCAAACGAGCGGCATTTTCCATCCAGCGCTTCAGCCAGTCCGCAGGTGCGGTCGCTCCATCCGTGACGCAGAAGGTAACAAACCCGCGCTGCTTTTCCGTCAGCACGGCAATGAGGCTTTGCAGCATGGGAATGTTTCCCTCGGCTTCAAGGCGGGTGATGGTTGTGGCAACCGTTGCGGCGGCATCCGGGTCATACAGCCGGTCGCAGCCGCGCGCAAATTCCCGCAGGGTGTATTCAAGTTTTTTCCCGCCCAAGGTAGTCAGATTCATGCCTTCATCGATCTCGCCAACATAAAGCGCCCGTGCCAGAGGGGCGAAGAGCAGGCGTCCGGTGCAGGGGGGATATTTTTGTTCCATTTGCTCATAGAGATGGCGCAGCATGATGTCGCGCTGTTCTTCGTAGCTGTAAGGGCTCAAAAAAACCGCATCCTGAATTTCGCGACGCCGTTCTTCATAAACCTGCACACACCAATACTCCCAGTTCTCATGTGTATCAAGACATAACGGTTCTCCCTCATGTTCCGGTACATCTTGCATAAATGCGGGTTCCTCGCCGGGACGCCAAATATGGCCGGGATAGATCTGTAACAGCAGGTTGTAAATATCATCGTCAACCAATGCATCGTAGCGCAGATAATTTGTCGGCATTTCATGCCAGTGCAGCAGTTGAAAATGGGCAATCACGCAGTTGAGACGGCGATCATCCCAGTCGGTTTCCAGCAGACGTTCAGGATGCCGGATGGTGTCAATGCCGAAGCACAGGCGTTTTTTGCCTGTAGCAGTAGCATCAGGGGCAATATTCATGCAATTTCTCCAGTAAAAATGACGGGGGTTAGCCGCTCAAAGCAGGGATTCATCGCATTGCGTGCGATGACCTGATCTGCCGGTTTGAGCAGGTCTTGCAGGGTGTGGGCATCCATATCCTCAATGCTGCCGATATGCAGCAGTTCGGCGCGCAGGGCGTGACTTTTCTGTTGTGGATACAGCAGCCGCGCCAAGGCAAGCGGTGCCGGTATGCCGGCATGCAGGGCATTGACCAACGGGCGTGCCAGTTCGCCGCCGGCACCGTAGAGGGAACGGGCGGCAATCCATGCCTCAACCTGCATCTCGGCGGCGATACTTTTGACTGCCAGCCACCACAACATCTTGCAGCGTTCCTGCGGCAGTCCCTGGCGCAACAACTCGCCAAAGAAGTCAAAGCCGGGTGATAGGGGCGCTGCCATCACCGGGCGACGATCCTGTCCGTGCTGATAACAGCGTTCCGCCAGCGCGGCAATGGCAACTGCATCGCGACGGCGAATATTGAGCAGCGCTACTTGCACCTGTTGCGACAGTGCGTCGTAATTCGCTTGCCAGCGGCTACGCTGCGCCCTGGGCGAACCACATGCCGCCGCCATGAACACCTGGTGATGTTGCTCCATGACTTGCCGCAGGTGTTGCAGCAGGCGGCTGTTTCCTTCCTCCTCCAACCGGGCGATGTTCTGCCGCAGCGCTCCGGCGGCACGGTCATCAAAAAGGCGGTCACAGCCGTGGCAGTAATCACGGATGCGGTAGGCAAGACGATCGCCTGCCTCGCTGTCGAGGAGGTGCAGGATTCCGATTTCACCCTGGAACAGGGCTTGTGCCACCTGTACCAGAAACAGGTGCAGATCAAGCCGCTGATCCTGCGCAAACTGCCCGGCGGCAACGCGATGAAGCTCGCGCAACATGACGTCGCGCTTGTGGTCACGCCCGCCCTGCCCGGTGCGCAATGCGTGGCTGGTGGCACGCGGCAGTTGCCAGGAACCACGCGCCATACAGGCTTTCCAGTCCATCTCCGGGTCAAGACGCAACAGTGCCTCACCCGTGGCGTACTCGCCAGCCACGGCAGGGCGTACCGAATCCGGGTATAATAGCGGTAGCAGCGGCCCAAGTGGCTGCGGCCAACCGCAGTCTCCCTCGCGGAACCAGTTTCCTGGCATATAGCGCCAGTACAGCCACTGCAAGCCCATGACCGTGCCTCGCAGCTCATTTTCACGCCAGGTGGTCACGTATTGCGGCAGGCTGGCGGTGTCATCACGCGGATGGTTTGTTGTCAGGACAAAATTCATGTTCAGCCTTCCCGTTCGGCAAGACGCATGGCGGCATCTACCAGACCGCAAAGCAGGCGGAAATCCTTGCGCCAGGCATAAACGGCAGTCGCCAGCGCAACCTCTGGCGGGAAACCGTCACGCAGACCGGTGACAAGGAGCTCGCTGAAGGCGAGTGCTTCGCCCAGGAAATCGGCGACCACGGCGGGTGCCGTTTCCATCTCGGCAGCAATCGTCCGCAATGCCAACGGCCAAAGGGCATCCGCATCCTGTCCGGCATCTTCCAACACGTAGCGGAATCCGTTGTTGCGGTGCGCACAGGCAGGGATGTCATCTGTTTGTTGCGCGTACTGGTGGCAGCGTTGCGCCAACGCCGTGAATTCCTGCCAGTCCTGTAGCCACACCTCCTCCAGTGCGCTATTCGCTTTCCCCAACAGTTCCTCAAGTTCTTGCCAGTAGAGGCCGATGAAAGAGCCGGGAGGAGGCGGAATTTCGCCAGACAAATCGGCACGAATTCGCGATTGCTGTTGTTCAACCGTGGCAATGAGGAACATCAGCAATGGCGCATTCCCCTCATCACCGAGACGGGCAATACTTTGGCTGATACGCGCGATGGCTTCCTGATGGCGGGCGTAATCAAATAAATGATTAAATCCGCGGGTGGCCTCCGGCAGCGGATAGGCGAGCAGACGCCCTTCACGGTTTTCCAGCCCGGCAGATGTTGCCAGTTCACCAATATAGAGGGCGCGTGCCACACGGGCCATCGTCTGCCAGGTATGTAACGTCACATCCGGCGGCAATTTTTGCCGTGCTTCTTCGTAAAGGCGGCGCAACATCAGCGCACGCATTTCGTCACGGCTGTCAAGACTCCAGGGGAGATCGCCGAGTTCATTGCGGCGAAAGTGTCCGTCCGGGTCGATGACGTAATTGTCCCAGTTTTCGTCCAGCTCAATCTGCCCCAGGTCTTCTGCCGGGCGGAGTGGTGGCTGTCCGGCAATGGCCTGTTCGGACATGCTGTTGCTTGCCTCCCCAACCACTTCGCACACATGGTCGGGGTAAAAAACCAGCAACAAATCATGCAGGACGTCGCCCGTCAGGTGTTCAGGAAACGGGGCGCATGCAGGCATTTCGTCGTAATGCAGGCGTTGCAGGTACGCGATAACACTGTTGAGCTGGATGTCATCCCAGCGGGTCGCGAGACGGCAGCGCCTGGTTGCGCCGGGGACGGTGAAAAGGGATTGGGCGGGCCAGGGATTGTCTTTCCCGGCAGAGGCAAAATGGTTCATGGGGTACTCCGCTGAAAGTCAGGAATGTTCCGGGGAGTGCGGGTTCTTGTTCTGAATCATCTGCCGGTGTGCTGCGGACAATGCCGCATTGAGGCGTGACGTCGGGCTGTTTTCATCAAGACACTCAGTGCGGTAATCCAGCTCGCGCAGGGAATTGCCGTAAGGAACCAAAATGAAAGACGCGCAGCACACCGCCAGGAGAATGGTCGTGACGACAGCAATTAGCAGCGGAAACCAAACGGAATCCCGCAGCGCGTCGCCGCTGAATGAGAGAATAAAGTCGGATAGAACAATAGCGAGGTACGGCATAACCACTACCATCACAATCAGCGTGGCATACGGCAAGATGCGCCATTCCAGCCGGTTGACCCGGCGCACCTGCTCCAAGCGTGCCATTTTGTTCCGTCGCTGTTCCAACGGCTGGGATTCGATTACATCCAGCTCGCGACGGCGCGCGGCGTGGGAGATGAGTCGGTGAAGGGGTATGGTGGACATGGGATTTCTCCATTGGGACCGGGAAGCCGGTCATTCAAAGAACGGCAGGGTGGAACTCAATCATCACTATTGGTGACAAGTACCCGCCAAGCGGCTTCGCGCAACATCGGATCTGCCTGGTGCCATACCAAACGGTGCCAGCCACCGGTTCCGTGAGAAACCGGACTTCCGGCATCCAGATTTTGCTGTCAAAGGACGCGCTCGCCAGTTGCAGCAGGGCTTGCATGTTGTTCACGGGAGCCTCCATTGTGAAAAGTCAGAAGGTGCGCGGGTCATGATGCACGTCGCAGTTGTTGCGGCTGTTCACGGCTGTAATTGGCCCGGAGCAGTGCGGTTGCAGGCGGCGGCGAGACGCTGTTGCCGCACATGCGTACCTGCGCCGATTTGGTGAAGATGCGTCCGTCATGACCGTGGGTAAAGATGTAGTCAGGCGGGAAACCCTGTGCCTTGTACAGTTCATGCGGTACCAGCATGCGCAGGCGGATGTCCACGATGACCCAGGGCACTCCGGCGATGTAAACCGTCACCAGTGCCAGCCGATCCCTGGTAGTCAGCCTATCCGTCGGCAGGTCGGGCTCGCGTGCCCTGCCGTTGTTATAGTAATTGGCGAGAAAGGCGGCAACGCGCAACGCCCGTACCGTATTGTTTTCCTCGTTTTCCAGCAGGCATTCAATCACGCCTGTCTTGCCGCCGGCCCCGTCAGCCATGATGGTACCAACCGGATCACGCAGGTCACTGCCGGTACTGGTACCAAACTGGCGCATCAGGTGTGCCGACAACAATTGTTGCTGGCTGCCACTGTTGGTGATAGTAGATAGCGGTTCTGCCATTGCGCGACCGCCCGCCGTATTGCTGATGTCGTAGTAGCCGCCGTTGGCCTGCATCAGCCAGGCGCAGGCGACGGCATGACCGCCGCTGCCGGAAGCCGTGACCGTACCGAGGGGTTGTTGCGAATCACGGCTGCCGAAGCCGCGCCGCCGGGTTGCTCCCTGCCCCTCACCATGCCCGGCATTGACCAGCACGGGAACTTGCCCCATCGCGGCTGTATCGCCGGATGAGGCAACGATGAACGGATGCGGATTGTCCAGCACGAACCGGCGGATGCCTTTGGCGATGCGTTTCAGCGTGTTCTCTGCCAACGGTTTTTCCCGCCCAAAAATGCTTTTGCCCGGAATGGACCAGTCAATACATTCGGCGGCACTGCGCCAGCGCTTTTGTCCGCGTGCGGGCTGTTTGAAATGTGTTGGCTCCGGCCAGACAACCGGCAATCCGTCGCGACGTGCAACCATGAACAGGCGCTCGCGTGTGGTCGGCGCACCGTAGTCGGCGGCACAGAGCATGCGCCATTCGACGTGGTAGCCGTGGTCTTCCAGGACACGCACAAACCGGAGCCAGGTTTTGCCGACACGCTTCGGGTCGGGAATGAGGTATTGCTGTTTCAGTGGCACAACCTCGCCCCTGGCGGCAACAGTACCGTCGGTTTTGATGACGCGCCCCGTTTTTCTGTCGCGTCTGGCAACCAGCGGCCCCCATTTGGTAATCTGGCGCACGTTTTCGAGGGTAATAACGCGCGGTCGTACCTGCCCCGCCCAGCGCAGCACTACCCAGGACAATGCCCGGATTTTGCGGTCGCGCGGCTGTCCGCCGGCGGCCTGGCTGTGGTGGGTACAATCGGGTGAGGCATGCAGCAGCCCAACCGGACGCCCGCGTGTTGCCAGATGCGGATCCAGTTCAAAGACGTCGGCCTGATAGTGTTCCGTCTGCGGGTGATTGACCTCGTGCATGGAAATCGCATCCGCATCGTGATTGCAGGCAATGTGCGGGCTGATTCCCACGGCGTTGTGCATTGCCGTGGACATGCCACCGCCACCCGCGAAAAGGTCAACAATGATCTCGTCGTCAAAATCAAAGACGTACTGCGAGCGTTTTCTCTTGGTAGTCATCTTGCCTCCCCACGAATTCGTGTTGTTCGGCGTTCGTCAATAAAATTTTGCGTGATAGCAGCCTCCTCTTTGAGGTAATCCAGTTGTTCTTGTACCAGCTTGAACCAATCAAGCTCACGATGTTCAAGCCCCTCGCGGTCAAACAGAATGCTGCGCTCGCTTATGACTTCTTTGCCAAGATAGCTGGTCGCGCGCAAACTGAATCGGGAGCAAAGCAACGTGCCATTTGTTTTGTTACCGTAATTAAAATGGACAAGCACCGTATCAGGCTCGCCGAAATCAATGCTGTGCAGCCTGTCGAAATTCGTTGCCCCGGAACAACAAATAAGCAGTATTCGGCGATATTCGGCGACCTGCGCGATAAAATCGTTAAGTGCATCGGCAAGTTCCGTTAAGTCAGGGGAGGATGTACTAATTTTCTCGAACCAACCGTTTTGGAGAGAGCTGGAAAAATCGTCCCAAAGTCGCGTTCTCAATGTGTCACCCATTTAATTCCCTCTGGTACCGATAATTTCCTTGGCGTGCAACAGGGCATCTTCGGCACTGAGATGGACCAGCCTGCGCTCAAAATGCAGCCGGTCCAGCTCATCGTCCGCCCAGAGAAATTCACTGATCATGCCGTTCAGCAATACGGACGGAACGTAATAACGGGTACCTTTCACCGGTACCTTTTCTTCCGGTGCGGGATAGCAGATTTCCCGTCTGATCATGGCAGGTTTCATCGTGTTCCTCCGTGTATTCCGTTTTCGTTCTTCCCGGAAATTTTCGGGATATAGGCCCAGTGACTGGCATTCCTGGGCAATGCCATGCTCATTTTTTTGCCGCCATCGCAGCAAACCGGGATATGCCATCCCGCCCTGATACAGGGTGGGTGGCCGTCACCAATGTATTCCCAGGCGTTCCGGTGATATGCAATATTGGTATCGAAGCGGATGAAGTCAGAAAGTGTGACCGTCTGCGGCGGAACATAGAATGCGCAGTAGTTGCCGGAAACCGTTTTGATCAGCACAGTTTCCAGTGCTGCCGGCTTGCGGACGGTACAGTCAATCCAGCGCAAAGCGGGGTCGTCATCCCGGACGGACGACCAGCGCAATACTTCACAGGACAGGGGCCAGTATGGGAAGTAGCCGTTTTGGCAGCGGGCATACCAACCCGTATGCACGAAGTCCCTGGCGTATTCTTCGTCATAGCAGCACAGATCCCTGTTGTAAAAATCCTCAAATGTCACGCTTTCAGGCGCGACATAGGCTGCAAGGAAATGCCCGAACCAGGTCTCGACCACGACCGGGGTACGGTTTGGCGGCAGGTGTTGTGCCGCTGGCATCCATTTCATGATTGCGCCTCCGGCTGTTGCCTGTTTTGTTCTGCCGTGCCGTGCGTGGACACCTTCGGGATCCACGCCCATTCGCTGACTTCGTGAGCAAGCGGAAAACTCAACACCTCCCCGTTGTCGCAATAGGCCGGGGTATGCCAGCCCTCCCTGATATAAAACGCACCGTTCTCGGATTCGTTTTGTTGCCACAATTCCGTCTTGAATTCGCTGTGCAGGTCAAAGCGGAGAAAATCCTGGGGCTCTACCGTTAACGGCGGCATATAGATGGCGCAGAAATTGCCTGCCGGAGTTTTGATCAATACGGTCTCCAGCGCGGGCGGTTTGCGGGTTCCTGCCGCCACCCATTGCAGTGCCGGATCGTTGTCATGCACAGGTGCCCAACGCAGCACCCCGCAATCCAGCGGCCAAGTGCGGTGATGACCGCGGGCGCAATGCAAATACCAGCCGTTTTCCATGTAATCGCTGGCTTCTTCCGGCTCGTAGCAGAACTGGTTATGGTTATGGAATTCCGCCACCGTGATGGCTCGCGGCGGGACGTATGACGCAAGGAAATAACCAAATACGGTTTCAACGACCGCAGGCAGGCGTATTTCCCGGAAGAAATCTTCAGAGTGTATCCACCTCATGCGCGTGCCTCCAGCGTATGGCTATTGGCCCATTGCATTGCATCGGACAGCGCCTCCTCGTAGGACTCGTTGTCCTGTTGATTGTGGCAATGGTTCAGGGGTTGTTTAGGGTTCATGATGGGCTCCTTGTGTTTTTTGTTGTATGCAGAAATCAGAGGTTCAGCGGCATTTGCAGGGTGCGTTCTTCATGTGCATCGCGGTAACGCGCGTCAAGCTCAATGCTGACCCAGTGCCGCCCCAGTTCATTGGCGACCGCAGCGGTTGTGCCACTACCGCCGAAGGGATCCAGTACCCAGTCGCCTGACTGCGTACCCGCCATCAGGCACAGTTCCACCAGCTCACGCGGGAACGGTGCCGTGTGCGGATGCGATGTCGGCGTGGTGGCTATCTCCCAGACGCTGCGGCGGTTACGCATCTCGCTCGCTATCGTCGGCGCGCGGTCTGCGCGGTGCGCAATACTGTTGCTGCCCGGCGGGGTGACACCGGTGCGTTTGCCCCGGTTGCGGGCAAAATTGGCCTTGTCATCTGCATCCGGCTCCCCGAAAGTCAGGGAAAGTTCGTTTATCGCATCGGCATTGAAGTAATAACGCGGGCGCTTGCTGAGCAAGAAAAGGTACTCATGCGCCTGCGTGCAGCGATCACTGACCGATTCCGGCATGGCATTGGGCTTGTGCCAAATAATGTCTTGCCGCAAGTACCAGCCGTCATCCTGCAAGGCCAAGGCTACCCGCCACGGCAGTCCCATCAGATCTTTGGTTTTGAGCGCCACGTCGCCGGTGCAATCACGGTTACGGCGACTGACATAGCTGTCACCGAGGTTAAGCCACAAGGTGCCGTCCTCTTTCAGCACCTCGCGGACTTTGTTGAATACTTCAACCAGTGAGGCCACATAGTCGGCAACACTGGTTTCCAGTCCGATCTGTCCCGGCTGTCCTCCGTAGTCGCGCAGCCGGAAGTACGGCGGCGAGGTGACGCAAGTCTGGAAGCGACGCCGTTGCCGCGCCAACATGGGCAGCACCTCACGGCAGTCACCGGCGATAAAGCGGTCCTGTTCATACATGGCCATTACTCGCGCTCCTTGCCGTTTGGCGTACTTTTACGTTCAGGCGTATGCTCCCCCCTGCCCTGAAGATTGTTACGCCGCAATGGCAGCTCTTTTGTACCGCTACGCGAAAGCACGGAAACCTCAATACCGGTACGGTCAGCGGCGGCCTGAATCGCCTCAATGTCCTGTTGCCGCGCATTGCGAATCTCGAAGCCATTGACGCCGTAGCGCAGCCGGGCCAGTTCCAGTGCGTTGGCAATGACATCTGCCGTGCGTTCCCTGACTTTGATACTGCTGTAGGTATCCACGATTACCACCTGCTGTTGTTCATCGCGGTACTCGACCGTACCGTTCTTCTGGATACTAATGCTGTAGCCCATTTCCACCGGAGAAAACGGGCGCTGCGGATACGTGCGTTCCCGAATATGGATCTCGAATGCCTCCGGCTCTGACTGGTGCAGCGGATAGATGCGGTTCAGCTCGCCGAGGGCGGCGCGGTCGCCCTGCTCTGCCGCTTCGTGCAGATATTGCAGGTAGCGTTCGTGCAGTCGCTGCCGGTAATAACGTGCAGCGTCCTCGTACTCCACCTGAATCCGTGCCAGCTCGGCATTGCGCTGTTCGCGCAACAGGCGCCGACGTACCGCACCTTGCGCCCTGGTCTCGTTTTGGGCGGCACGGAAAGCCAGACGGCTCATGATTTCGTGCCATTTGCGCCGCCGCTCGCCCTTGATACCGGACAGCCCTGGCAGGCGCGCCTCATGCCGGACGAACCGCGCCCACAGCATCTTTGAGGTGACGGCATCCCGCCGCTGTTCCCCCCGCTCCTGCGCTTCATGCACACAGCGCAGTACCTCGCGCGCCTCCGGCCAGGTCAGGTTCATATAGCGGGTCAAAAAGTCAGAAGCGGAATAACGCCGCCCTTCCGCTGCAATTCGTTCCTGTCCGTTCTTGTTGAACTCGATTTGCAACGCATCACCATCCAGACCGTAGTGATATTGCAGGTAATCCAGCAAACTGCGCGTATCAATGGAGGCGATAATTGCAGACCAGGCAGGCGCTTCCTGCTGCCCCTTTAATTCAACTCGGTACCGGGCGGCAAGAGAGATTCGGTACGGATCCTGAAGTGCGTGCAGGCCTTGATCTCCGCGCGCTTCGTCTCCGACCAGGTCATGCTGTTGAGCAGGCGGCAATAGATCCGGCGCAGACGCATCCCCTCTTTCCCGTCGATTTCCGTCACCACCCCGAATTCGCAGCTCATGCACAGCGAATTCACCCGTTGGCGGCGGATTTTCCCGGCCTCGTCTGGCGGATAGTCCTGACTGTCGCCCATTTATCAACTCCTCTTCTTTTACATAGACAAAAGGCAAATCGGTGATATGCACCAAATCTTCAAAATGATGGATGTCATCCATATGCCGAATATCATCAAAATGTGGCAAATCATCCATATCGGGAATCTCGTCCATATCACGTTCCGGCTGCATCGGAACATAAGGCTCCAACTCAATTTTTAGCTCCGGTGCGTCGGATGATTTATGCGGATCCAGCGCATCCAGCATCGCCTCATGTTTTGCCCGGATTTTCCCCAGCCAGTTCTTCTTTTCTTCCAGTGACATTTCAGCATAGGCTTCGCGTTCTTTCTTTGAAGAATTTCTGACAAATCTGGATTCCAGCGCAGCATAATCCAGCCAGCGCGCTACCAGATCTTCATGTTCACTTGAGGCAAATTTACGGGTTACTTCAATATCGCGGGTAGCGAGATAGGCATCCAGAAAAACCGGATCCTTGAGGTTAATCGCCTTGGCCTTTCCTTCCAGTGCAAAATTGATGTACTTGCCTCCAAACCGCTGTGAATTTAGCACCCGCACCCTTCCCAGTGGCTCTATTGCTTTTGCCAGCATTTCAACACTATCTATGGCAGGATTTTCCCGCACGATGTGAAAAATTTTTTCTTTAATCTCCTGTACGGTCATTGAGGCATCTACCTTATGCCGGTTCAGTATTCCTTCACGCCCGGAAGAAATCTCGCGTACATTGTCTTTTGGGCTTTCGAGCTGGTATTTCTCATTTATCATCTCCTGAAATGCGTTGATATAATGAGTAATGTTATTTATCCGGCCAACGGGTTCATCACGCTTGCCTGTATAGAGATTATATTCAGGAATAACAACGTGAATATGCGGGTAGCGTTCATACTCGCTGCCATTTACATCGCGTAAACTTTTAATTTTCGGGAGGTGCGCCTCACTGTAATAGTGAAACTCGTCATCACGACATGCTGCAAAAATATAGCGGCGGAATTCTTCATCAATCTGTTGCAGGACAGATTCTTCCAGCACCCTTTCCTTGAAAGAAAGGGTAATGTGCATATATTTCTCATGCTCTTGCCTAGGGTCAAAACTGGCCAAGATAGCATCAACGGTCTGCAAACTGCCCTGTAACAGGATTCTCTGATCTAACTCCTCGCGCGATTGCGTACGTCCGCTCTTTTGTCCGAAAGTCAGGTAATTGCTGATACCTGCACTGCCGCCGCTAATTCTGATCAGCATGATTGTATAACTCCAGAATCAGCGCCAGCTCTCCCTCAATATTGGCCAGAATACTAAAACCACCCAGCACGTCGTCCAATTCAACGTCGCGTTTTTTGGCAATGACATTGAGGTGTTTGGCAATCTGGTTGAGGTTGTTGCCGGCATTGCCAAGCATCCGCATTAACTTTGCCCGTCGTGCCTTGCTCTCGCTGTCCTGTTCGTGAATGACAACCTCCCCCCGCCCGGACAGCGCCGCCCGCAGGATGTCAGACACCCTGACGTTCGCCTGCCGCGCTGCGTCCTCAAACCTGCCTGCCACATCAACGGGCAGGCGGACGCTGTACGGTTTGGAGAGGAGGATGGTTTCGCTCACAACTTGCTTCCTTCTGACTTCAATGATGGTGCGTTAGCGCTCGCAACACGCGGCGTCAGGCCGCACCGGGGTTTCAAAGGGGTATCCCCTTTGGCACGCGCGGTTGGTACAAATCGTCAGATTTGTAAACAACCGCCGTCGTGCCTGTGAAAGTCATAGTAGCGCGCGCAAGCAGGTCATTCAAGGGAATGGAAAAAATTTTTTTCAAAACTTTTCTATAAAACTCTCATTTGGAACATAACTACATGAAAATAATAGATTTTTATCTCAAAAATAGAAATAAACATTTTCTTTCACGCTGTATAGTAGAAAATTTTATTTGATATTTTGTGGTTGAAGCAGGATAATCCGCCGCATCGGGATTGACCCACAATCGCGCCAATACTGGCTTGAAATCGGGACAATATCGCCCGGAACCGCGTCAATACTGGCTTGAAATCGGGTCAATATCGCCCGGAATTGCGCCAATACTGGCTTGAAAGCGGGTCAATACTGCCCGGAACCGTACCAATACTGGCTTGAAAGTGGGTCAATATTGGCTCAAAACCGCGCCAATAATGGCCATCATTCCTTGTGACTTAAAAGGAGCGCAATGTGTGCAACGATGCGAAATCGACATAGATGAAGTTAAAAGGCTGTTGGGACTCCGTGTCCCCAAAACAGTTATTGCTGAAATGCAGGGCGTATCTCGCCGGACACTTGGCAGATACATAAAGGAGCACAAACAGTATCTTTATCCTGAAGATAGTTCACAAATGGAAACTGGGTGCGAATCTGATGTGCCTGTCACGAAAACGGAAACACCTGCAAAAAATCAACCATTACCTCCGTCACTCCCTGCGCAAGATGAAGCAAAACCTTTGGAGAGTGACACAAACAAGAACCATCAGGTGCTGCAAAATGCCCTGAAGGCATTTGATCAATCCTGACTTATAAAGGAAGAGAAATGAGTAAAATCGCAATAGTAAACTACTCTGGCAATGTCGGTAAGACGACAATGGCACATGATTTGCTCCACTACCGCATGCCGGATTACACTTTGATCCATGTTGAATCTGTCAATGCTGACGGCAAGGAAGACATGATAATCAGGGGCGAAAATGGAGAACAGTTGCACGTTGAAATGCTGCTCAATGACAACCTGATCCTGGATATAGGATCTTCCAACCTGGAAGCGTTCTTTCGCTCCGGTGAAAATGAGACCGAAATTCTTAATGGCATTGACCTTTTCGTTGTCCCGGTGATACCGGATGTAAAACAGCAACGTGATACCGTCAAAACTGTTCATGACTTGCTGGAAAGAGGAATACCAACAAACCGGATTATTGTTATACCCAATATGGTAGAAACCAATACCCCGGAATATGTAGAAGAAAAATTTCTTATTCTGACAGAAGCAATGCGCGGTTTTAATGTTTCCTTTGACATGAAAAATGCCATAGAGAAACACCAACTTTATGGCAAGGGAAACAGGTTGGCAGACATGATAAGTCAGGAAGATCACCTCAGCCTGATGGAGGCGGCAAAAGCCGCTGGCGATATGGAAAAGGCAAGATACCATGCCACGCAGCATACACGGCAACGGCAGTTACGTAGCCTTAATGACAAATACCAGAAAATTTATAATCGTTTTATCAATATTATTCATGTCAATAACAAACGGAAAAACTGATGTCGGATAACGGCGAGGTACGCAATTATGCCTTGCCGCCGCATATGGCCATGCTTTCCGACGCCATCCTTGCTATTTCTGATTTGACAAAAGAAGTACAGGAATTGCGCAAACAGCTCCATCTGATGAGTGAAGATGTAGTTCAAATGGGCCGCTCAATGGATGAGTTTCAAAAACAGGTTATCCAAATCAAGACCAAAACCATTGATGAAATGATCAAAATCAGTGGTGAAGCACTTGATGAGCGGCTCGAAGAAATCGGAAGCGAATTATCCCGCATGGGCAAAGAACTCCGATCTGGAGGGCGGCGCAGCCATCCGCGCTGGCAACAGGCCAAAAACCGTCCGGGGCTGTTATCCCGGCTGTTCGGACGGAAGTCAAAATGAAACAGAGGAACAACAACATGCGTTTGAATAACACGCCTCCTGCAAATCCGGTGGAGAACAGTACCGGACAGGACATCCCCCTGACTTCAGGTACAGCGTCACAGCAATCCCATGCTGTGGGCGGTTGGTGCGACGGCTACTTGCTGCCCGGTGGTGAGTCCGTCGGCAATGTCGGCAATACCGATTTCATCTTGTCGTCCACGAAAGAGCGGGAGGCATACCGTGCCGCCGGTACCCAGGATGAATGGCTGGGTAGGATTGCCATTTACGCACACAACAACAGCCGTCTCTACCTGATGCTGGGTGCCGCCTTTGGTGCACCATTGCTGTCATGGGCGGGGCTGAACGGTGCGATCATACATCTCTACGGAGGCAACCATGACGTTCAGAATGCGGTACAGCGTGTCGGGCAATCGGTTTGGGGACACGGATACAAGGCATTCGTCAGCGGCAACGCCAGCCGTAGCGCACTGGAGCAGGCGGCGTTGAGCCGTAATGATGGCCTGCTGTCCATATCGGGTGAGATCCACGCCAGCAATGCACGTAATTTGATCCCGTTGACAACGGGCAAGGTGCGCGGACGCGGAACACGAGCAGGCGTTCGTTGTGGCGGAAATGCGTTACGCCTGTTTGTGACTTCGATGGGGGATATACGCTGGGAGGATCTTCTGGGCGCAGGTTCCGGGGCAGGGCAGAACATCCCGGTGATTTCTGTACCGCATTGGCTGAAGCGTCCCGCTGTATTTACTGATGACACGGCTTTTGTGGATTGGGCGCAGGAGAGCTGCAACCACTATTACGGCACTGTCGGTCGCATCTACATACAACAATTGTTGGCAAACAAGGCACATTGGCAACGATTTGCAGTAAGTGACTTTGCGACATGTTACAACTGCCTGCCGGACGTTCCTCCTGGAAAAGAGCAGATTGCACGCATCTTTGCCGTGATGATGACCGGGTTAAAGCTGGCCATCCGCTTCGATCTCTTTTGGGGCGACGAATTCAATGCCATGTGCCGAATCATGGACTGCTTTTATGACGCATTGAAGGCAGCCGAGGGGGAAACGGCAGCACGCGCCCCGTTGACGGATGCACAGAACGAAAGTGGAGAATGTCATGAATGAATTTGAGTCCCGGTTATCAGCGTTTGCCGAAAGCGGAGATCTGAAGACCCGCATCGAAGAATTTATTGTTGATGCCAAAAAGTTGAAACAACCACACGCCGTTGCCTTGCCGTTACTCAAACTGCTTAATACCTTGCTTGTCGTGCTGGCGGTAATGCCCAAACAAGACGGTCGGCTGTTGGTACAGTTCTTTTACGAGGATGCACAGAATTCCAAGAACGACAGTTTCCATGCAGACGTGTGTCATCCTGATGAATTGTCGGTGCAACGCATTGCAGATCTGATCGAAAAAGGCCGCCGTGCATTGCTGACAGAATATCCACAGGATACCGACGCACCGCCCGGAATCGTTATCCTGCGTCTTTCGCTAACGCTTATACTGAATCAACTGGAGGACTGACTATGGTAGGCGTCAATAAAGTTATTCTGCTCGGTAATCTCGGCAATGACCCGGATATGCGCTACATGCCCAATGGTGAGCCGGTTGCCAACATTTCCATTGCTACTAGCGCAAATTGGACTGATAAAAATACCGGTGAGAAACGGGAGAAAACTGAATGGCACCGTATTGTTGCCTATCGCCGTCTTGCGGAAATCATCGGGCAGTATTGCAAAAAAGGCGACAAACTTTACATAGAAGGTCGCTTGCAAACCCGAAACTGGAACGATCAAGACGGGAAGACACGTTACATGACCGAAGTCATCGTCGAAAGTATCCAGCTTTTGGGCGGACGGGGGCAGGGCAGCGGGCAAAACCAGCAGTCACAAAGTCAGGGAGGCGGATATGGCGCGCCTGCGAGCCGGCAAAACGGGCAATCCCAGCAACCGCCCAATCAGGGCAATCAGACACCACCTCCGTCGTATCAGCCACCACCGGATGATAATGGCTACTACCCGGACAGTTTCGATGATGACATTCCGTTCTGACTGAATTCTTTCTGCCTGGGGAATATTGCACGGCTGCTTGCCAGTCGTGCAATATCAAATCTGGTTTGACTAAAAAATTATTTATATCATTTTTCTGTTTCAGGAGTCTTTATGGCTACAATTTTTATGCGTCTTGGCGAAATGCTAATATCTTTATCCTGGGTCAGCATATTTTTATTGCCATTTATATTGCCATTTATATTTTATAACAGTAAGATTTTTGAAAAATATGGACTGATTTCATTTGTATGTAATATTGCCATTCCTGCATTGTTTGGTTATTTTGGGATTGCACTGATAGACATTGCAAAGCAGTATAAACTTGATGAGCTTAAAACAATAACAGCATCATTGGAATGTATCATCCAAAATGCAGACCTGAAGTTTACAGGAGACTACAAAGTGGATTTTTTATGCAGCAACGGGACACACTTCCAGAAAGAAATGTACTGGGAGGAGGTTTCAGCGTTCATGAAAAGCAGTAACAGCTCGCAACCATAAACAAATACCAGTATAAGCCAAAGAATATTTTATTTATAATTCATTATGCTGCAAAAATAGTTGTTTTACCTCTTGCATTTTATCGTAGCCACGATAAAATACACACCATAGCAAACGACGCCGCAGTATGCTATCCCTGACGAAAGCGGCACGGAGTAAATCATGAAATTTTCATCCCCAACCCGCGCCTGCGGGAATCAAAAGATGGTATGGAAGCACATCTACAGCAGCTTCCGGCAAGCACGGCGTAACTATCATTACGCCCATCGCATTGGACTAACCATGCAGGAGCGGAATACGCTCCTAGAACAGGCGAAAGCAGCAGAAAGACGTTGCGAAAGCGATCCTCTCTATTTCCTGTTTTCTGATGCCTTGCCCTATGCCTGTAACAGGCCGCGTTTCTACAGTACGGCACAGCGCTTGGCCTATGAGCGGTTAACCATCCCTCTATCCCTGACTTCGACTCCGGCGTTGGCTTGCGCATAGGGGGTGGCATATGACCACTATTGATCGCGCTGATACCGCAGCCATGCAAGTTGTTGCTGCCTATCGTTATGCCGCCGAGAAAGGTGCCACGACGGAATATTGTTACGACGAAGCCTTCGACAAGGTGCACAGCCTGCATGGCGAGGAATTTTACAATTCCAATCATTACACCGGCTACCGTACCAGCAGTAACTATCCAACACGCAAATTCCTTTTCGCCGACGGCAGTGCCGTGAGTTTTATGTATGGTGGAGCGTGGGATTGCTGTCCGCCGGATGATTCCCTTCAACCCTGATTTGGAGAATACAATGGAAAAAGAATTTGCCGTAAAAACAATCAAAGGGAATGACATTGTTTTTGTTGTCCACCTGAGCCTGAAAGGCTGGGAAGTCAAAGACGTGATTTTTCAAGGGCAACGGCATCCTGTAGAACGCCAGAAGGTATGTACGGGCAAAGAGCTAAAGGCATTAAAACTGGGAACAGATAATGACAAGAAATATTTTGCTGTTGTCATTCCAAAGTACAATATTGTGCTGGGTGCCGAGACAACCCTGACTTTTGTCAAAGAGGCTGATGCGTTTTTTCAGGAGCACAAAGAAAAACTCTTGGCAGAACACAAAGCAGCAATAGCGGCGGAACAGGCAGCGCTAGAATCTGCCGTGCCGGGCATTTCCGTGTTGCGGCAGGCCTATGAGGCTGATGATAGTTACCATGATGATTTTCGTCGCGCGATGGAGAGTGAGCAGCGTGACGGGGCGCGAATGCCCAAACGCCCAGCAGAGGATATTCCGGCGCTGGAAGCCCAATACCCGCGCGCCGTCCTCTATTTGCGCGCCGAAGCATACAGCGATGCCAGTCATCATCTCAAGGCGGTTGCGGGCAAAAAGGCCATGCAATTGCTGCGCGACGGCGGTAACGAAGCAGATGCCGAAGCCATTCTGCAAAACTGGCTCCCCGCTGAAAGCATATGGGATTAACCATGACGGCAACAAGTCAGGAAGAATATCTTCCTGACTTTCCCTTGATCAATTTATCAATATTTCAGGTAGGGCAACCATGAGTATAATGAATGATCATATTATGTCACTGAATGATTCCATTCCCAAAGACAAAGAACATCATCTGCCGCTTTTTCAGATCAGGGAAGGAATCAGGCAGATGGAAGACGTCGTACTTTCGGATGAAAATACGTCTTTGCTAAACAAATTGCTACAAGAGCATCATCAAACAGAAACATTACAAGGCTATGGATTGCATCCGGCAAACCGCCTTTTGTTTTGCGGTTATTCCGGGTGCGGAAAAACATTGACAGCCGAGGTGCTGGCCAGCGAATTGGGACTGCCATTGGCCATTATTCGCATGGATAGCGTAGTGTCTTCGTTGCATGGCAGAACAGCGGACAATCTCAGGCAGATATTTAATTACATAACCACCATACCAATGGTTGTCCTGTTCGATGGGTTTGACGCATTGGTCAAAGAGTATGCTGGTATTGCCGAGTATGGAGAATTGAAGCGCACAGCAAATGCTTTTTTACAAATGCTGGATGATTATTCAGGCAAAAGTGTACTGGTGGCGACTACCAATCATGAATATATCCTCGATGCCGCCCTTTGGCGACGGTTCGACGAGGTATTGCTTTTTGAGTTTCCCAATCTGGAGCAAATGCGACAACTTTTGCGCTTCAAACTACGTGGGTTACGACACGAACTCAATATTGAAGATACTAGCACCATGAGTATGTTCAAAGGTATGAGCCATGCTGATGTAGCGCGCGTTTTGCTTCGGGCTGCCAAAGAGATGGTTATATCTGGAAAAACCGTTCTCGATGAGCAGCATTTGCAATCCGCCATTCGTCGCGAGGACGTCCGCAGGGCATATATGATGGCTGTTGAGCAACCGGCACGGTACAGTGCCAAAGCAGCTCAGGGAGACAAGCTCTCAAGCAGCACAGAGCCACCCTCACCATAATTGGTTCGCACATCGACAGGAAAAGCCGTCCAATGGACGGCTTTTTCTATTGTCTGAAATGCTGCGGTGAAGGGGGTTCCAGCCAGGTCCAGGCCAGACAGCGTTCAAAGTCGGCCAGTATCGGCAGATTGGGCAGATCTTCCGCCCGGAAGTTTTGCTGGTAGAGGTAAACCGCGCAGAAGGGTACATGCTGCGGTGCAGGTCCTTTGCCATTGACTGCCTCCCACGCGCTACTCTTTTTGTTACTGTGTTTGCAAACCGTGAAGCGGACAAGTTGCGTCGCTTCCTCCCGTTCGCCCAGCCGCCAAATATCAAAAAATACCCATCGACTGCTTTCCAGGCCGAGTGTGCACGAATAACCGTCAGCGATAATAAAGGGCAATCCCTCGCGCAATGTGGCCAAACTGCCTCGCATCATTCCGATGATCTCGTCACTGACTTCTTCGCGGGGGGAGGCCTTTCGGATGTCTCCGGTATTGACCGTAATGTGATCAAGGAAACGATATTTGGATAATGGCGGCGGTTCACGTTCTATTTTCAGTGCGATGTGTACCTCGCAAGGAAATGCGGCGGCAAGCCGCGCGCCGCCGGAAACCCCGGAGTTCTGGCGTCCATCCACATAGACCAAGCAACGTGTCGCCGTCGGTGGTAGCGATTCAACCTGATAATAAGCGTCAAGGCAGAGCGAAAAGGGCGACGGACTGCCGTCATCGAATACCAAATCAATGCAGCCGGTTTTTCCCGGTCTGGCGGGCGGTTCAACCAAGACGCGCTGCGCTGTTTTTATTTCCGGCAACCACGCTGCGGTGCAGGCCGTCGGGACAAGCAGGCACAAGGTATCACCGCTGGCATTGAGCCAGGCATGACCATCACGGTTGAGCTCGCTGTTTGTCCAGTAATCCGTTGTGGACAGACTGCCATCAGGATGATTGCTGACTTTGGGCATATTTTTCTTCATTCAGTCGCTCCATTTCTTTGCGCAGACAATCTTTGACCACCCTTGAAAAATTTGGCAGGTTTTCAGCAAAGTCCAATAAATCGGCCTCGGTCATGATATTAAAGGAAATCCGCTTGATGACTCTCCGACTGTCATAGCGCTCATCGGCATCTCTCTGGGTCGGGTATCGCTCCCGGCGGAAGCTGCTATTGGCAGTCATTTGCAACAATCTGGTGAATTTTTATTCAATCCTTTTCCGTCGTGGGATTGCCCCCGGTTCCTGACGACAAAACTCCCATGCCGGGGACATCTGATTTATAAGTAGTAAGCACTATTTGAACATTTTCTGAATGTCTTTTTATTTCTATTGATGCTCTCAAGAATTATAGATCTATAGACTTTTGGCATATTTTCCAAGGATTCCGGTTCGTTACGCACGACCGGTTCTTTTTTTGAATCGCAAATTACCATTGGATATTTATTGCTATTGGACGTTTTCATAAAACACTCCTTTCTTGCTTTCAACAACAAAAAATAATCATCATTCCTTATAATGGAATGATGATTATTTTATCGTAACCACGATAAAATTCAAGTATTATTCCAGTAATCTTACACAAAACTGCGTGTCGGCAATATACCTATCCTGTTTGATTTGCAAGAAAAAAAACGGTAAAAGGTATTGCTTGCCGCGTGGTATAGGAGGCTATAGGCCTGCACGAATAGTGTGTACGCCTGCCGGAGGCATCCCGGCTCCCACTGCTGTTTTTTTTTGTGCCACAACCGTGGCCGCTGTCAATGATGAGGTTAATAAACATGAAAAAATGGATGCTTTCTGCTGCATTTGTGTGTTTTGCCGGACAGGCGATGGCCTATGAGATTACGGGCAAGGTCATTAGTATCGCCGATGGTGACACGCTGACTATTCTTGATGAAACGCGCACCCGGCACAAAATCCGCCTGGCTGATATTGATGCGCCGGAGTCGGGGCAACCCTACGGAAACCGGGCCAGGCAACGTCTGTGGGCACTGACCGGCGACAAACAGGCACGGGCAGATTGCCGCGAAAAGGACAAATATCAGCGCAATGTTTGCACGGTCTATGTTGGCGACGTGGATGTCAATGCCGATTTGGTGACAGGCGGCTATGCCTGGGTCTATGAAAGGTACAATAACCGCGACGATCTGCCGTTGATGCAGAAAGCGGCGAAGCAGCAGGGGCGTGGTCTGTGGAGTTTGCCGGAAGCGCAAATTATCAGACCATCGGATTGGCGACACGGACAGAAAAACGTACAAAAGCAGGTACAGGCTGCGAAGGAACAGCAACGGGCAACACCAAGCCACTCCTGCGGCAGTAAACACTACTGCAAGGAAATGTCTTCGTGCGACGAAGCCAAATTTTATTTGAACCAGTGTGGGTTAACGCGGCTGGATCGGGACGGCGATGGCATTCCCTGTGAGTCGGTCTGCCAATAGGCATGGCACGCACCGTCCAACTTTCTATCGTACATGGGTAGTATTGTCTCACTTTTGCGCCAGTATTGTCGCGATCATGTGCCAATATTGACCCGGTTACAAGCAGACATACTATTGAACCGCGCACATTCCCAAGTCAGGCGGGAGGGAGCCCAAACCAACCACCTGACTTTCTGAGGCCAAGCAGGTGAAGGGAATGCAGCCGCTATGCGGCCACTTCGGAGTGTGGGGCGAGTGTGGCTGTGATTAGTGCCTCGCTAACTACCCGGCGCAGAAAATCAATGTTGGTTTCGTGTCCTCGCGGCAAAATTTCCCTGTTCGCATACGTCCTTGCTGCTTCGCGGACGGTACGGTCAAACAGGCTGTTGCCAATATGGTCATCTGTCCATACGGCGGAAACTTGGGCGATTCTTGCCGGTTCGTCACCCGCTATTGCAGCAAGGGCATAATCAATCCCTTCAGCCAAATGCCCGGCATCGCGCTCTGCCACTGAAGAAAATTCACCAGTAATGATGCGATAGGCGCGTTTGCCCCAATAGGAGGCTACCACTTCGTGTAGAGCCATACCGGCGTTCAGGGAATTGCCATTACTGGCATAAGTTTTAATTGCATCAAAACGTATATTCATGATTTACTCCAATGAGAATAATTATGGACGAACAACAATTAAATGGACAAATGCAAAGGACGGCCAAGCAGTGCCAATGCACGCCCTAACGTATCAATACGAGTTTTGCGACGCACATCAAAAAAGCGTTGAACCTCCGGCGGGTTGGTTTCTAGCAGACGGGCAAGTTGCGCCTTGCTGGCCCCTTTTTCGAGCAATGTGTTATGCAAGAGGATTTTTGCATAGACAGATTCGGGAATATAGACGGCTTTTTCACCCGGTTTTCCTTCCCGTGCGAGCGGGAAAGGCCATCCCTCTTCAAAATAAATTTCCACACAGGATAACAGCACATCTTCCGCCATTTCCATCGCAACTTTCTCAGTTTGTCCGCAAGTAATTCCTTCGGGAATATCAGGAAAAGTTACGGTAATACCGTCATTGGCATGATCGAATTTAGCAAAATAATACATACATTTAACTCCTGCCAGAAAATAAATAATCCAAGATTAAAGAAAGAAAATAGAGAAAAAAAACAAAGAAACAAAGAGAATTAAAAAGAGGATAAGACAGAAAAATAAAGAAAATATCAAGAGAAACAAAAAGAGATAATGACTTTAAGGAAATTAAGTGTTTGCGTAGTGCATAGAAATTGGAGCTTTATAGCCCCAATTGTTTTTTTACTCCTTCCACCAACCCCGTTGACAATTCCTCTGCCGGATGCCTAGGAAGGTGGCTAATCTTCTTACCGTAATATAGTTTCAGATGTTTCTTGCCCTTTTTGACTTCCACACCTTGTGCCTTAAGCCATCGCAAAAATTCACTTTGCTTCACTTCATCTCCGTTGTTACTTCGATGGAATAAATTATATGCTTAAAAGCTAATTTTGGCAAGCAAAAAATTAGCTTTTAGGATAAAAAAATCCCCGGTGCCGAAACACCAGCGTTTTCTTTACGCTGCCGTCCGGCTGTGTGACTTCCGCACTTTCGCGCAGGCTGAAAGAATAAAGGGGTTCAATTCTTGCCTTGTACAGGGCGGATTCCAACACCGTCATCAGCCAGGGAGCACCACCAATCATGGCGCGCGCCATTCCACATTCTGCCTGGTAACGCTTGGCCAGTTCGGTGATTTGTCGGGCGCGTTCTTCGATTTCCTCGCGGCTGGGTGCATGATCGAAACCCAACAGGACAGAGAGTTTCTCCCGGTCTGCATCATTGACGTCCACCACGCCGTCGGCGCGCTGTTCATCGGTTGCCGTATGTTGGGTGAGATTGAGTACCGCATAGTATGTTGTACAGACGTAGGCACCGCTGTAGGTGATTTCCACACAGGAACCATCCGCAAAACGGAAGACCCGTGTCGGTGCGTAGCTCCCGTCGCCACGCTCGCTCCAGTTGCTGTTATACAACTCCTTTCGTTCGTGCTGACAAGCGGCAGCAATGGTCACATCATAACAGGCTTCACTGCTGTGACTGCCATGTTCCGCAATGGCAGCCTCACGTTCTTGGTAGTAGGCGTCAGCAACCTGGTCGGCGATGGTGGCGTTTTGTGCTTGGTCATTCATGGTCTTGTACTCCTTTTGTCTGGGTGATGTGGCAAAGATAGGACATTTCTGCGGATTTACCCACGGCAACAAATTTGCCAGCCAACGTGACTCAATGGCGAAATGGCAGGCAATGATTGTCAGGCTGGGTATTCCGTTGACTTGCCGTGGCGACGGGCAGTCTCACGGTCTTCCAGCCATGCCCAGGTCAACGCACACTCGAATTCGGAGCATGGCGGGAAAAGCGCCTTGTCTTCGTTACGAAAATTCCGCTCATAACGGCGCACGGCACAAAAAGGCGTTATTTTGGGCGGTTCGCCGCGCGCATTGAGTGCCTCCCATGCGGGCCGTGCCATACGGCTGCGGGTGCAGATACAAAGGCGCATCAGTGGCGTTGACGCACCATTTTCATCCAGGCGCGACAGACTAAATATGGCCAAGTCACGCAAATCCTGTCTGATTCGACAGGTGTAGCCACCGGGAAGTTCGGCTGCCGGATTGGTGCGCATCATGGCAAGCTGGTGCCGCCACTGGACAACAGCGCTATTTTTCGTGTGAGTACGCCGGACACGGCGCTCCTTGCCTTGCACGATGAGGTGCAGGAACGTGGCATCCGGGGCGATGAGGGACGCAAACGGCTCTGGCTTGACTTGTGGCACCACAACACACGGCAGTTCGACAAGAATATCCAGTACACCCGCATAGATGATGCAGCGCCGTATTTCTGCTGATGACGACAGTTCCACTTGGCCGGCACCGGCATCCAGGATGAGGACGAAAGGAAACAGACTGCCGTCATCAAAAAGCAGCTCAAAGTAGTCAGGGTTGCCGCAGCGCGCGGGCGAAAAAATGCGTATCTGTTTGGCTGCGCAGATACCGGACACCCAGGATTTCACCCGCTGTGGCGGCAACAACAGGCGCAGGGCATCATCGCAGGCGCTGAGGAAGGGCAAGCCATAGCGGGCGTAGCGGGAACGCCAGTAATCGCTTCTGACGACCGTTCCGTCGGCGGCATTTTCAAAAGTCAGGAAAGGCTTGCCGTTGGCTTGCAGCTTTGCTTCCTCGGACAAACTGTTCTTCACCCAGCCGGAAAAGTCAGGCAGGGTATTTGCCACGGCGTGCAAGTATTTTTCTTCCGCGCGTTCAACGTTGAACGACACGCTCTTCGTCTTGCGCTTCAACTCATATTTGGCGCTCGCCTGATTCAGCGCATCGCTCATGTTTTTTTCCAAGAAATAATCGCATCAGGCAAGACGGTGCGTATGGACAGATAAAGCCGACGTGGCACTTTGCCAGCATGGATGCGAATCAGGGGGGAAGGGCGGGTTACGGCAATTGCCGTGGCAGTGGTGCTCCGTGCCAATGCCGCCCGATGATGCCATGCTTCCATTCAAAGCGTTCGACCAAATCCACCAGTTGCTTGGCGGACAGTCCGTATTCCGGGTGTTCGCAATGGTCTTTCCACGCTTGGTATGCCACAGGCTCGGTCGCCGGGAGCTGCTTTTGCCGTTTGAATGCGTAGAGACGCGCCGCCAGCAATTCGGCGGGAGAGAATTGCTCCAGTCGTCTCGCACGGCGGCCAGCATAGTTGCAAAGCATATGTGGACCTCCATTGAGGCGTTTTTTGACTCTTTCATCCCCGCCGGTAATCGCATCCAGCGTTTCTGTCCATAGATCGCCAACACGATGCAGCTCATTCACCGCCCGTGAGCGTTCCTCAATGGTTACACCGGTTTTTGCCGTCATGATGCGGTGAGCCCGGTGCTCTGCGCGGGAGAGATGGTACAACTCTTTCCACTGTTCCCGCCCAATCAGGCGCGGGGCGAGGTACAAATTTCTTCGCATTGATTGCTCCTGTTGCCGCAGTATTCCCTGACTTGCATCACGATTGCGGCGGCGGCGCGATGCGGGTAATGCCGCCTTGTTGATGTTTCAGGCTGCGGCGTTGCCTGTGCATAAAATATCGTATATACGACAAAAGTCAAGAGAAATCTTAGAAATTTATAACTGATTGATATATATATAAACCACATTAAACCACATTCAAACCACAGATATATTATGTGCAACTTTATGAAAAATAAGGAGAAACCACACCAACCACATAAACCACATGACTTTTCAGCATTCCCGTATTCAAAAATTTTGGCAGTAGATTATGGGGGAGGATTGGGGGAAAGTAAAAATACTGAAGTTGTGTTATATATTGATTTATAAATATTTTATTTCGATATGCCCCCTCCCCCACAGGGGGAGGGGGGCAGAGCGGCGGGGGATTGGGCGGCGACTGGCGTATTGTCTATGGTGATAGCGGGTGATTCGGCAACGGCTGGTGATTCTTCCACGGAAAGGCTCCCTCCCCCGTGGGGGAGGGGTGGGGTGGGGGCAGGGTTGGATTCGCCGCCTGCGGTGGCATTTTTCTGCGCCTTTTCATCCAGCAGCAGATATTGCACAAACGCCTCCTCCAAATTCGGCGCGTGGTACTGCGCGACCAGCTCCGCCGGGGTACCAATCGCCAGCACCCGTCCCTGGTGCATAAAGGAGATGCGGTCGCAGCGTGCCGCTTCGTTCATGAAGTGGGTGGTGACGAAGATGGTGATTTTGTCTTCGCGTGACATCCGCAGCAGGTGCCGCCAGAACATATCCCGTGCCGCCGGATCGACGCCCGATGTGGGTTCGTCCAGTATCAGCACTTCCGGGCGGTGCAGGCAGGCGGCGGCAAGCTGTAGCCGTTGGCGGATGCCGAGCGGCAACGCGGACGGTTTGGTGTCGGCGACGTCTTTCAGGTCAAACTGCTCCAGCGCTTCGTGAATCGCCGCTTTGCTGCGCGCGCCGAGGCGGTAGAGGCGGGCGTGCAGGGCGAGGTTTTGTCGCACGGTGAGTTCTTCATACAACGAGAATGCCTGCGACATGTAGCCGACGCGCATTCTTGTGGCGACGCTGCCCGCATCGACCGGCGCGCCGAGCAGTTCCGCCGTGCCGCTGGTCGCTTGCAGGAGGCCGGTGAGCATTTTCATCGTCGTCGATTTGCCGCAGCCGTTGCTGCCGAGGAAGCCGAAGATTTCGCCCTGCTGGATGGTGAAGCTGACGTTATCGACCGAGGTGAAGTCGCCGAAGCGCTTGGTGAGGTGGTGCGCCTCGATTGCCGGCGGCAGCGACGGGTCGGCGACAAACGGCGTCAAATCCAGCCCGCCCGTACCTTGCTGTTTTTCTGGCGGCAGCAGGCGGATGTAGGCTTCTTCGAGGTTGGCGTGTCCGGCCATCACTTCGCGCGTCGGCGCGTTCACCAGCAGTTTGCCCGCGTCCATCGCCCACAGTTGCGCGAACGGCTCCGCTTCTTCGATGTAAGCGGTGGCGACCAGCACCGTCATCCCCGCCGTTTCCCGTTGCAAATCATGCACCAGCGCCCAGAACTGGCGGCGCGACAGCGGGTCAACGCCGGTGGTTGGCTCGTCCAATATCAGCAAATCGGGTGAATGCACCAGCGCGCAGCACAGGCTCGCCTTCTGCTTCATCCCGCCGGAGAGTTTGCCGGTGGCGCGGTCGGGAAACGGCGCGAGGCCGGTCGCGTCCAACAGCCGCCGGATGCGGGCGCGGCGCTCGCCTGCGGGCAGGCCAAAGAGGCGGGCGTGGAAGTCGATATTTTCGTAAACCGACAGCGTCGGGTAGAGATTGCGCCCCAGCCCCTGCGGCATATAGGCGATGCGGTGCGACAGCGCGAGGCGGTCGGCAGGCTTGCGCATATCGCCGCCGAGGACGTGCAACTCGCCCTGTTGCAACTGGCGCACGCCGGCAATCAGACCGAGCAGCGTCGATTTGCCGACGCCATCCGGGCCGATGAGGCCGACGGTCAACCCGCGCGGCAGGGTGAGGGAAAGATCGTCCAGCGCCAGCGTTTTGCCGTAGCGGTGGGTGAGGTGTTCGATAGTGAGGGCGGTGGTCATGATTTATTCCGGGTTGTGGGTGATTTACATACAGGGTAGCGACTAAGGTGTATGTAAATGGGGGGGGCGGTTGCAGCCGGGGAAAGCGCCAGTGAATTGTTATTTCACTACTTCCATTAACCGGGCAAAGCTATCTACCACGTCGTATTTGACGTTTTCCGGGGCGAAGCGACGGTTCATCGCATCGAAGAACTTGCGTGCGCACTCGATCCTGGTTTTTTCGATTGCGCGCAGTTCCATTGATGACATCGAGCCCTTGGTTTCCGCCACGAAATAGATGTGCTTGACCGCACCATCCTTAAAGGCGATAGCCCAGTCCGGGTTGTAATCACCGACCGGGGTTGGAATCAGGAAGCCACGCGGCAATTTGGCGTAAACCACCACTTCATGCGCCGTATCCAGCTCCTTCACGAAGTTGCGTTCGATGTTGGAGTCGGTCAGCACGTAGTCGTAGATGTGCCGTTGTAGCTTGTCTCCGGCTTTGCTGAAATCCTGCCTGGATTGCCCGGCGGTAAAAATATCCAGCTCGAACTTATCTTCGACCGGGTCATAGGCCAGGTGCTCGATGATGACTGTCGCCTTTTGCTCATTGATTAGGCGAATAGCCTCGGCAATAAAGCTTTCCGGATTAGTTCTGAACTGCGCAAAGACAGCTGCATCCATGCCTTTGAGTATGGCTGCCACCGTCCGCCGCGTCAGTTGCGTGCCTTCGGCCAGCTTGCCGATTAGGTCGTATTTGACGGTGGAATGCACCGACTGCACGTTGTATTCGGTTTTTGTCTCGCAAAGCTTGAAGCCATCGCCGTGCTTGAGTGTATTTTCGGATACTTGCGCTAGCTGTTCGCCCGTCTGGATGGTGTATTGCAATGGCGTGACGCGTAGCCCTGTATCTTTGTTATTGAGGGCGTTAACTGCTTTTCGCACCAGCTCATCCGAATCAAATGCGACGCTATAGGCCGCCTTGCGGTTGATCCGGTTCCAGAGTTCCTTGAATTCCTGTTTGTCAAAATTGGCATTGAGCGGATTTTTCTTGGGCTTGTGGTCGTTGCCGATATCGGGCAACTGGCTCTCGCTGAAAACGCTGTCAATGAGCTGGAATACCTGCTCCGCGTGCGGCTTCAGGTCTTCCGGCAACTCGGCCAGCGTTTCAGCCTTCTTGGCCTCGTGATAGGTAGCCACGATATGATCTGCATCGTCCGTATAGTCGTTCTTGAGCAGGTAGCGGTAGATTTGCTTCGCCAGTTCTGGTGTAACAGGTATGTCGCCAGCCGCTGTTTTCAGCACTTTGCCGGTGAAATATTCCGCATTTGCCACACGCGGCCGCGCTGACAGCGATTCGCTGATGTCCTTTTGCAACGCGGCGACAAAGTCCTTGTAACTCTCGCTGGCCACCACGGTCAGCACATTGATGTCGTGTACCGTGGCCGGGTGATCCATGCGTTCGCCGCTCTGGTTGACTGACAGCCGCAAGCCGCGCCCTACTTCCTGGCGGCGGGAGATGGTGTTGTCGCTGTGTTTGAGCGCGCAGATGACGAACACGTTCGGATTGTCCCAGCCTTCACGCAAGGCCGAGTGCGAGAAGATAAAGCGCACCGGTTCAGTTAGCGACAGCAAGCGTTCCTTGTCTTTCAGAATCAAATCGTAGGCATCTACATCATCCGACTGCCCCGCGTTTTCGCCCCGCTTGGCTACCGTGGAATCGGTTAGCCGCTTGTTTTTCTTGTCGATGGAAAAATAACCACGATGCGTTTTGTCGACCGTAATACCTTTCAAATATTGGCTATACGGTGTTTCGTCCAGCGCCAACACCTCATCCAGGTATAGTAGGTACTCCTCTTCAAAAATGTGGGCATATTCACCTTTCTCATCCGCTGCGTCGTAGTCGCGGTACTTGACTACTTCGTCAATGAAAAACAGGGTCAGCACCTTCACCCCCTGCTGGAACAGCGCCTGCTCCTTGTCGAAATGTGCCTTGATGGCTTCGCGGATCTGAATGCGGCGTAGTGTAGCCTCGGTAACATCGCCTATTGCCTCGCCCGCGGTGAGTTCAACGCCGTTGGTAAAGCTCAGGGTGTCAGAGTTGGCGTTGATGTCCGCTACTACAAAGCCATCACGATACTGATCAAGCTCATTTGATAGCTCAAACAGATTGTCGCCCTTGCCCAGTTTTCTCACCACGCGCTTGATATTGCCGTTAGCTAATTTCTGCTCAAACTCGACTCGCGCCTCAGGCGGCCGCTTGCTCGAAATATCGATAGATTGCAGGTACAGATAACCCGCCGTACCTGCCAAGCCTTTCACCGCAATACCGCGTACGGCAATTTTCTTTACCAGCTTTTGGTTATAAGCATCCAGCGCATCGAGGCGGTGAATCTTGTTATGCGTGGTCTTGTGGGTAGCCGAGTAGCGCAGCACCGCCAACGCCTTGAATGCTTCCAGTGATTTCAGCGTGGCCGCACCTTCCATCTTTTGCGGCTCATCCAAAATCAGAATAGGACGATTGGCACTGATGACATCGATAGGCTTGCGCGACTGGAAATCATCCAGCTCTTCATAAATGCGTCGTGCATCCTTGCCGGTAGCATTGAATGCCTGCACATTGATGACCATGACATTGATGCCTGCATCCGATGAGAAACTCTCCAGATGATGAAGCTGCCTGGAGTTATAAATAAAGAAGCGTGCCTTTTTATGATAGGTTTCCAAAAAATGCCCGGCCGTAATCTCCAGCGACTTGGCCACGCCCTCACGAATGGCAATACTGGGTACCACGATAATGAACTTGCTCCAGCCGTACTGCTTGTTTAACTCAAAAATCGTCTTGATATAGCAATAGGTCTTGCCTGTGCCGGTTTCCATCTCAATATCAAGATTGACCCTGGCCACCTTGTTTTTAACCAATGTGTCCGACAGCGGCAGGTTCTGGCTTCGCTGCACGGCGTGGATGTTGTCCAGCAAGGCTGCTTCAGACAAGGTGAAATCCGCATTGCGGAAGGCGGCATCCTTTTCCGCTTCCAGCGCAAGCAGCGGTTGTTTGCGAGCTGACGCATCTTTGCCGATGCCTGGATCCAAGCGATAGCGGATACCGCCATGATGCGGTACCTGCCCCTTGAAGCAGTCCACCACCGCCTGCACGGCGGCGCTCTGGTAGGCTTGGGTCTTGAACTTCAGTTTCATAAGCCTCCCTCAAGTTTTGTGGAGCCTGTGGGCGCCACAAAGCGTGTTGTGGCGCGTGGTCCTGATTTTGCGCTCCACAATCCAATCATGCTGGTTACCATTTGTCTCACAGACTGTGGGACAAATTCTGGATGTAAATCCTGCAATTTCCTTAGAACCTGTTCAAAATCTTGGAGAATCGCGTTTTTCCGTATGTTTATGTAGAGAACTGAAAACCGGGAAAACAGCCGATATGCCCCCTCTCCCTGTGTGAGAGGGCTGGGGTGAGGGCAGGTAATTAATTGAAAAATATAAATTTCAATTTGTAAGCTACATCGTTCACCCCCACCCCGCCCCTCCCCCGCTGCGGGCTTCGCCCTGCAGGGGAGGGGGGACTTTGAACAGGCTCTTAAAAAGCCAGAAGGCTTCTGACCTTTTGAATAGCCTAGAAATTGTGCAAGCGCCGCCTGCACAAATGCACTGTACGAATACCGCTTGGATTTTAGATTCATAACTGATACGCGCCCTTCTTTCTGCATTCTTTCTGCATACCCGGACAGCAGAAACACGCAACAAATTGATTTATATAAAACAATTACGTCTTCCTTTCTGCACTCATTCTGCAAGCTTCCACGTGGGCTGCCCGCGACTTCCGGTATTGGTAATCCGTCCGGCGCGCCGCAACTTGGTCAACAGGTTGGCGATTTTCTTTTCTTTCTGTCCTGCATCCAGGACATCGCTCAGCTTGTCCAACAACAGCTTGTTAATTTCGGCACGGCTGGCTTCACCGAACTTCTCCAGATAGTCGGTCAAGAGCTTGGCATAGAACTCGTCATCCTGGGCACGAGTGCGGATGTAGTCCGCCTTGCTGGCGGTAGCGGCAGCCACCCTGGCCGCAACAATATACTTGGGCTTGCGCCCCTCAATCAGTCCCGCCTTGCGCAGATGCGCGGCAGTGTCTTCCGGGATGGGCAATTTCTTCTGCACGCGGTCGAGCGCCAGCACATCGGTTAGCGGCAAGTCCGTCTTCTGGATCAGCAAGCGGCTGTATGCAATGTCCACCACGCTGCCATAAAGCGTCATCTGCACGGTGTTCTGTTCGCTCAGATCGTAGTCCGGCATCGGAAAGTAGCGGCGAGCCTGGCCGACATACATGTCACGGATGCCATAACCCATCGTGTCAATCATGTTCAACTCGGCCATCGCCTGCGCGAGAAACGGGTTGCGGTAACGGCGCGGTATCTTCGTGCCCTGGACGTACTCATCCGGCTGGCCGTCGTAAAACCCGCCCTCGTTGATGAAGATCAGACGATCTTGCTGCTCCGTCACCACCACGCGGCCATTGCGGCTGTAGTCCTGATGCGCGATGCAGTTGTGCAAGGCTTCGAGCACGATCTTCTGGTCGTACTTCGACACTTCCACGGGCAAGAGTTCATCCTGCGGCAGGATGCGCAGCTGGATGTTGCGGATACGCTGATAGAGCCGGGTTGTGTTGAGCAGGAACGGCAAGCCGAAATGCTCGTAGGCGCGCTCCGGGCCTTCCAGACTCCATGTCAGTTGCGCGGGATGGGGATTGAGCCGCCAGGCGGATTCAGCCTTTCCCAGCAGCAACAGCGTGGCTCGTGTGATGTGACCATCCCGCGTGACACGCGCACGGTCGAGGAAGGTTCTGAGCGGCCAGCCCATCACCGCCTCAACGGACACGCGATTGGCATACTTCTTTGCGAAGGATTCCCGCGCCTTGTTCACCGCCTCGTCATCGAGGTCATCCAGCGTGGCACCAGAAACCAACTGTGCTGTCCAGTCCTGCGCCAATGTCTGGTTGCGAATTCCATCCTGCTTGTCCAACCCAAGCGATGTCAGGCTTTCACCTGCTCTGGCGTAGAAGTGACCCTGCCATGCGACGGGCATACCACGCGGCGCAGCGGGAATCTCAAACAGCAGCACGCGACCATCAGCATGATGCAGCTCGTGAATGGCGCGGAACGTAATGCTCGGCTCCGTACCCTGTGCCATCTGGTGCTTCAAGCCGTTCAACTGTTCCGTATCTGGCCGGTAGTTCGTACCCACCACCGTGCGTGATTTGTTGTTGACGCCGAATATCAGCCAGCTCGATTCTGCGCCGCGCAGGTTCGCCTCGTTGGCCAAAGCAGAAAAGTACCTGCCGATTTCGCTGGTCTTGTAGTCCTTGTCCGCCTGTTTGAACTCCACTACCTCGCCTTCCCAGCGGGCAATGAGTTCATCCAACAGCGACTTCAATTCCACCTGATCCATGACGTGCCTCAAATGCTCTTCACTTCGGTGGATGGTGACAAGAGCTTAAAAATCTGCTCCACATTGATTTTGACGGCGTCGTTTTTGAATCCGGCATCGCGAAACACGGCGCGCAATGGTTGGTACTTTGCCAACACTTTCACAAAATCCTCATCAATACCACCCTGTGCATCAAAACAGGCAACCAGCGCGTTATCGTCCACAAAAAACACTTCTTTGCCCTGAATCGATTCCCTGGCAATCGGTAATGCAAGATCAACGCCCCAATCCAGCATCACCTGAAACAGCAGGTCTTCTGCCGTAGCCATTGACGGAGGGGAGGCCCTTGCCACGCAGACGGAGGACCTTGCCTGGCTGCGTGCCTGCGGCGATGTTCACGCGTGCCTTCCCACCGATCGTAGGTACCTCGACGGAGCCACCTTGGGCGGCCGTAGGTACGGAGATGAGGAGGTTGTAGATGAGGTCATTGCCGTTGCGGATGAGATTGGGATCCTCTTCTTCCTGGATGACGACCTGCAGGTCACCGGGGATACCACCGCGGGGAGCTGCGTTCCCCTTACCTTGGACGGAGAACTGCATGCCTTCGGCGACCCCAGCAGGGATGCGGAAGGATACGACCTCTTCGCCGATCTGCGTGCCCTTCCCCTTACAGAAGCTACAGGGCTTGGTGATGACCTCGCCCGTACCCTCACAAGTGGGGCAGACGGACTGCGTCTGCATCATGCCGAAGATACTGCGCTGAGCGGAGATGACGACGCCCGAGCCGTGACACGTGTCGCACTGCTTCTTGCCGTCCTTCTCCGTGGTGCCGTCGCCGTGGCAGTGGGAGCAGGCGACCTGCTTCTTTACCTTGAGCTTCTTCTCTACGCCCTTGTCGATCTCCTCGAGGGTGAGGCGGACGCGAGCGCGAAGGTCAGAGCCGCGCAGGACCTGACGGCCACCGCCGCCACCTCCGCCGAAGCCTCCGAAGTCAAAGCCACCGAAGCCACCACCTCCGAAGAGGTCGCCGAAGCGGCTGAAGATATCTTCCATCGACATGCCTCCGCCGAAGCCACCGCCACCGCTGGCAGCGCTGCTACCGACGCCGGCATGACCGAACTGGTCATAGCGCTGGCGCTTCTCTGGATCGCTCAGTACGTCATAGGCCTCAGCAAGCTCCTTGAACTTCTCTTCGGCCTCCTTGTCCCCGGGATTTTTGTCGGGGTGATATTTGATGGCGAGCTTGCGGTAGGCCTTCTTCAGCTCTTCGGCTGAAGCGCCCTTAGCTACGCCAAGGACTTCATAGTAATCTCTCTTTTCTGCCATAGATAGTTTCTCCTTTCCTTACTGACCTACGACCACAGAGGAGTGGCGTAGTACCTTGTCGTGGAGCTTGTAGCCCTTCTTGACGCAGTCGATGATCTTACCCTTGAGGCTCTCCTCGGGGGCGGGGAAGGTAGCGATGGCTTCGTGGAGCTCTTCGTCGAAGCTCTCGCCCTCGGTGGGGATAGCTGTGACGCCCTGACGGCTGAGGTAGTCCACGAACTTTGAGTAGATCAGGTGCACGCCTTCCTTGAGGGCATCGAGGTCGGTGGCCTTGTCGAGGTTCTGCAGGGCGATTTCGAGGTCATCGACGACGGGCAAGAGGTCGGTGAGGGCCTTCTCGCCACCGCTGCGGATGAGCTCGCTCTTCTCCTTGAGGGTGCGCTTGCGGTAGTTGTCGTACTCGGCGACCAGACGCAGGTGCGTGTCCTTGAGCTTGTCGAGCTCAGCCTGAAGCTTGGCTTCGGGCGAAAGTTCCTCGGCGGGGCTCTCGGTCAATTCTTCCTCTTGAGGCTGAGCCTGCTCGTTTGTCTGACAATCTGTCTGCTCTTCTGCGGCTGTCTGCTCGTTGCGCTCCAGCTCTTGATCTTTGATTTCTTCGCTCATATTATTTATTGTTATTTGCTATATATTAGTGGCTTACACCACATGGAGAGGCGGTGTAGGCGCTATCATTATCCTCCCGATCGAGCTGTGCCGTGCGGGAGCTATTTACCTTCGTGCAAATATGATACCAATCTCTCGGTAGGAGGGGGAGCCCATTCTATGCGGGCTAAAAGAGCCCCTCTCCCAAGCACTAACCGAAGGGAAATAAAGAGCTCGCCCGTGGACTCCGCTCAAGGAATCCACGGGCGAGCTTCGGCTTATCTGTTAGTCAGAGGGATAATCGTTAACCTACGATTACTTGCATGCATCAATTACTGAATCAATGACATCTTTAATGGTTTCAGCCTGTCTCTCATTGATCAATTCCTGATATGAAGTAGAATAACTTTTACTGATCCAAATAATCTCCGCACCGATCTTCTTTTCAAACTTTTCTAATTCTACTACTGAGCCCCCACTGGTTCTAGTTGCCGTAACATAAATATCGCAACTCTCTTCATCGAAGAAAGCAACATTTTTCTGAAGCTGCCACTTATCATCTCCATAGGTTGTTATGGCTATTTTCTTCTCCCTATAAGTAAGACGAACCCGCTGATCCCCCTTTCTTTTTATCCCGCCAAGGAGCTCTATCAAGAGGTTGAGTGTTGTGGACTTACCTTTCCCTCCAGGCCCCCAAAGGCCAATGATCGCTTTCTTTTCTTTTTCCATATTGGAATCGTATTATTAGTGAGTAGTGAATTAGTCGGGGAGGATGAGGCGCTCGAAGCCGGGGGACATCACCGTGCGGAAGCCCGTCTTCTCATCGCCGAGGATGAGCATGTATTCGACCCCAGGGAAGTTCTGCATCAGTGCGGGGACGTCGGCTGCTGTGCGGGTCATGCAGGCGGTCGCCAGCCCATCAGCGAGCATACACGTGGGGGCGATGATCGTCACACTCAGTACATCCGTCTGGATGGGATAGCCCGTGTGTGGGTCGATGGTGTGGGCGATCTTCTTGCCATTCATGACCTTGAAGTTGCGGTAGTTGCCCGAGGTCGCCAGCCCGCCAGCGGTACGGGGGAGCTGTACGCGCACCTGGAAGTCATTGATGACGCCCGCAGGGTCTGCAATGGGCTTGTCGACACCGATGACCCAGTTCTCTCCTCGTGAGTTGGTGCCCTCGAAGGCGATCTCCCCGCCGAGCTCGACGAGGTAGCTCGTCACGCCACGGCGCTTGAGCATACGTGCTACAAGGTCGGAGCAGTAGCCCTTGGAGATGGAGGAGAAGTCCATCTTCATGCGGGGGTCCTCCTTGATCATGCGCATGCCGTCGAGGTGGACCTTGTCGAAGCCCACGAAGGCGCGGACGCTGTCGATAGCTTCGGGGGTGACGCTGTCGGTCTTCTTCTTCTCGAAGCCGAAGCCCCAGAGGTTGATGAGTGGGGCGCAGGTCACGTCATAGCTCCCACCTGTGTGGCGCGAGATGACGACGGACTGCAGGAAGACCTCGCGCAGCATCGAGTCCATGAGCTGCGATTCATTGCGGTTGATCGCTGAGATGAGGCTCGTGGAGTCGAAGGGATTGAGTGAGTGGCTGAAGGCATGGAAGGTCGAGTCGACGGCCTCCGAATAGTCCTTCTGGGCATTGTACTGGATGGAGAAGGTCGTCGTGAAGACCTCCCCCGTGAGCTTGGTGTAGTCGCCTTCGCTACCGCTCCCAGACTTCTGGCACGAGCCGAAGCCGAGGAGAAGGGCAGCAGCCAGCACTACGTGGCGTAGGTGGTGCATAGCGTGTGTGTATGTGGAGTTAGATTTCTTCGTCGATCTTGTAGTCATTGCGGTCCTGCGATTGGCGTGCCAGCAGCTCTGCGACAAAGCCCGAGAGGAAGAGCTGCGTCCCGATGATCATCGCCGTGAGTGCGATGAAGAAGTAGGGGCGGTCCGTGACGAGCGGTGCAGGCGTGCCCGTCCAGATGTGGAAGAGCTTACTGCACAGGACGACGGCCAGCGCGAGGAAGCCGATGATGAACATCAGGCTTCCGCCGAGCCCGAAGAAGTGCATGGGCTTGCGGCCGAAGGTCGAGGTGAACCACAGCGTGATGAGGTCGAGGTAGCCGTTGACAAAGCGGTTGAGGCCGAACTTACTCGTGCCGTACTTACGCGCCTGATGCTGTACGACCTTCTCGCCGATGCGTGAGAAGCCCGCCACCTTCGCCATATAGGGGATGTAGCGGTGCATGTCGTTGTAGATCTCGATGCTCTTGACGACCTCGGAGCGATAGGCCTTGAGCCCGCAGTTGAAGTCGTGCAGGTTGTCGATGCCCGAGAGCTTGCGCGCCGTAGCGTTGAAGAGCTTGGAGGGGAGGTTCTTGCTGAGGACGGGGTCGTAGCGCTTCTGCTTCCAGCCGCTGACCAGATCGTAGCCCTCCTCCTTGACCATACGGTAGAGGCCAGGGATCTCGTCGGGACTGTCCTGCAGGTCAGCGTCCATCGTGATGACCACGTCGCCACGGGTGCGAGCGAAGCCACACTGCAGGCCGGGGGACTTCCCATAGTTGCGGCGGAACTTCACGCCACGCACATGGGGGTTCTTCTCGCGAAGCTCCTGGATGATGCGCCAGGAGTCGTCCGTGCTACCATCGTTGATGAAGATGATCTCGTAGGAGAAGCCATGCTCCTCCATCACGCGTCGGATCCATGCCTCGAGTTCGGGCAGGGATTCGGCTTCGTTATATAGGGGTATTACGACAGAGATGTCCATGTATCTATCTTATTTGCGACGTAGGATGAGCCCCGTGATGAGGCCCCAGATCCCGCCCAGGATGATCGTCAGGCAATAGTCCGTCCAGAGCCACTGCCAGAGGGTGATACCCTGCATCTGCAGGATCATCTCACGCATCTGAGCGGTCGCCCCTGGCGTCGTGCGCAGGGCTTCTTCCCAAGCCGCCAGGAGTGTAGGCATCGCATAGCGGAAGTAGAAGTACTGGGGGATGAAGGCCAAGATACCGCCGAAGACGTGCAGGAGGACGACGTAGCTGAAGCCTTGACCAGCCTTGAAGGGCCCCGTGGGGTAGAAGTAATCTCGATAAGCTCGGGCACCACGATAGGCCACGATGGGTACGATGATGACCCCGAAGAAGTAGAGAATCTGCAGGAGGGGTACCTGTAAGCTCAGTATGCGGGCTACATACATCACGACGAGGATGAGCCCGAAGGTCAGACCGGCACGTGCCGCCGATGGGATGAGGGGGGAGGGATGGGGTGTTGTCGACATCAGTTATCTATTCTTGGGCGCAAAGGTACGACTATTCTTGTGGTTATCCAGACTTTAGCCCGTCCCGTGCGCTCCTGCAGGGTAGGGTGAGGAGGGGCGGGAGGTACGACTTCCTCACTCGGTGAGTTACGCCTGCTCGTACCTCGCTGGTGGTGTGAGGAAGGACGGGGTAAAGACACTCCGATTAGCCCGCTATATTTCAGTGACTTACTTGGGGTGGAGTGCGGGCTTATATAGCTCCCCAATTTCGACCACTATTGCTTTGCGGTGGAAGTACTACGGGTTCGTGGTATGAACCACTATTGGATCGAGGTATGAACCTATAGTGGTCTGCGGGTGAACCAATATAGGTCCGCGTGCGAACCACTATTGGTCGTGACGTGGACCTATATAGGTCGACTCAGCGACCAATATAGGTCGTCACACCCCCTGCATCGGAGGAGGAGCGATGATGTACGTAAGGAGCGGGGCGCAGGGGCGTCTTGGTGAATGGCGTATATTTGTATAGATACACACTGAATACATGAATCAATCAGCATGAAGCGACTATTCACCCTCGCTCTTGGCCTCGTCGCCGTCCTCGGCGTGCAGGCACAAGAGCTTCTCGTCGGGACGTACAACGTCCGCTACCAGAATGAATCCGACGCCAAGCAGGGCAACGGCTGGAGCCAGCGCTGCCCCGTCATCTGCGAAATCCTCTCCTACGAAAGCCCCGATATCTTCGGCACACAGGAGGCGAAGGTCGGGCAGATCCACGACCTTCTGAAAGGGCTCCCCGAATACGACTACATCGGTGTCGCCCGTGATGATGGGCGTGAGGAAGGCGAGTACTCCGCCATCTTCTACCACAAGGGGCGCTTGAAGAAGATCCGCTCGGGTAACTTCTGGCTCAGCGAGACGCCCGACCGCCCCGGCCTCGGCTGGGATGCTGCCTGCATCCGTATCTGTACGTGGGGCGAATTTGAAGACCTGCGCAGCCATCAGCGTCTGTACGTCTTTAACCTCCACCTCGACCACGTCGGGCGTCGGGCGCGTATGGAGTCCGCTCGCCTCGTGATGAGTCGTATCCGGAGTCTCGTGCCGGCGGGTGCCTCTCACATCCTCACGGGAGACTTCAATGTCGACCAGACCGATGAGGTCTATAGCCTACTGACCTCGACAGCCCTCCTTCGCGATTCGTATGCTGTCGCCGATCGTAAGCTGGCACCCAACGGGACGTTCAATGCCTTCGACACCGAGCTGAAGACGCCGAGCCGTATCGACCATATCTTCGTCTCACCTGACTACCGTGTCTTGCGCTATGCCGTGCGTACCGATAGCTACTGGACGGAGCGTGAGGATGCCGCCGAAGAGGGGAGCAGCCAAGCCCCCGCCGAGGTGCGCCTGAAGAAGCACGTGCGTCGCGCTCCCTCCGACCACTATCCCGTCTTTGCTCGCCTGAGCTATGACAAGTAGCTCGGGCTGTTTTTTGTTGCCTAATAAATTATATCCTTATGCATAAGAAGAATACATCTTGGTGGGCGAGATATTGGTCAGTAGTAGTTTTGGCCTTGGTACTTGTACTTTCCGCCTTTTTATTTATGAATGAACAGGCACTTTTTCATTGTGATCTCCCGATCAATGAAAAGATGTTTGATGCTTATGGAAGCTTTGTCGGTGGGATACTTGCTTTTATAAGTGTGTTTCTTCTTGTAGAAACACTGAGGGATCAGAGAACTTCTGGGGCAGAGCAGCGGGAATTTATTCGTGAACAGAGAAGGCAGACTGAAGAGCAGCTGATGCTCATACGTGAGCAAAGTCAGCAAGTAGGAGAAGGTAACTTTAATAGCCTATTTTGGGGACTACTGCAGCACCTACAAAAGGAGATAGAGATGCTAGAGTTTGAAACTTATACTGGTAAAAGTTACTTCGGAGCGCTTTGTCAGTGTATGCAGGAGTCTTTCATTTTAGAGCCTACAGGAGGGAAGTCCATGAGCTATGAGAATAATGTATACTGGGCTACTTGGTATTACATGGGGCTTTATGCGCGGCACCCAGAGTTGGCTTCTTACTTTAGATTATTGTATAGAATATGCGAGATTGTTGATAAAGCAAAGTTAAAAGACGAACGAAAGGTTGAGTATATGAAGATTCTACGTGCTCAGTTAACTAGTAGTGAGTTGTTTATGCTGCGCTACAATGCATACACACCAGATGGAGTGCAGTTTCAGCTCTACATACGTAAGTATAATTTGCTGAAGCATCTGCCTGTATTTGATTTGCTGGAGCTTAAAAATTGGTGGGAGGTCATGAATGAAATACAGCGATATCAAGCAAGTACTTTCGTGTCTTTCTTAAGACGAGATTTAAGGAGGATACTCGAGGGGGATGATTGCAAACTACGTCAAGATGGTTTTAAGAATAATGGCTGGGTATATGAATTGGAGAAGGAGTCTAGCTATAGGGTGAAAGTGCTTATGTCTCGTGTAGACGGGGGGGTAGATAAAATCTTCTTAGGTATACCAGATATAGATTTGCGAGGTATGGAAAAGATGTTACGCTGTGTTTTGCTCGAGATCTTTATGCACTCTCGATTCAATGAGGCTAAGTTGAAAGGTGTTTTAGATGTCGTATATGGTCAGTGGTCGCAAGACTCTAGTGTAATCGCGTGTACTGTGGTCTCAAAGCATGATACTGCACTTCTCCCCCTACTTTTACCTGGAGATTAGATGAATCGTCTCGTGGTATTTGAAAGGTTTATAAATAAAGAAGACGCCCCGCCTTCCATAGAGGAAGACGGGGCGTCCGTTGTTTTGCACCTACCTCACGGGTAGGCTATGCGGAGCGTCTCTTAGGAGAGCTTTTCCTTGAGGGCAGCCAGTGCATCGAGGTCACCGAGGGTAGCCTTCTCCGTAGCAGCGTTGGTAGCAGCGACGGCAGCGGCAGCATCCTGGTGGCGAGCCTGACGCTCAGCGCGCTCTGCACGCTCGCTTGCACGAGCTTCAGCCTTAGCTTCGTCTTCGAAGGTACGGCTGTGAGAGACGATGATGCGGCGAGAATCCTTGTTGAATTCGATGACCTTGAAGGGGAGCGTTTCGCCCTTGACAGCCTGCGTACCATCGGCCTTGACCAGGTGCTTAGGCGTAGCGAATGCTTCGATACCTTCGGGGAGAGAGATGACAGCACCCTTCTCTACGAATTCGCGGATCGTACCTTCGTGGATCGTACCTACGCGGTAGTCAGCTTCGAAGGCGTTCCAGGGGTTCTCTTCAAGCTGCTTGTGGCCGAGAGAGAGACGACGGTTTTCCTTGTCGATCTCGAGGACGACGATCTCCAGAGGAGCACCGACTTCCGTGAACTCGTTGGGGTGCTTGATCTTCTTCGTCCAAGAGAGGTCGGAGATGTGTACAAGACCATCGATACCTTCTTCGATCTCTACGAAGACACCGAAGTTGGTGAAGTTGCGGACCTTAGCCGTGTGGCGAGAGCCGATGGGGAAGCGCTTGTCGATGTTTTCCCATGGATCTTCCTTGAGCTGCTTGAGACCGAGGCTCATCTTACGCTCTTCGCGGTCGAGAGAGAGGATGACAGCTTCGACTTCGTCGCCGACCTTCAGGAGTTCCTGAGCCGAGCGGACGTGCTGCGTCCAAGACATTTCAGAGATGTGGACGAGACCTTCTACGCCAGGAGCAACTTCGATGAATGCACCGTAGTCAGCGAGGACAACGACCTTACCCTTGATCTTGTCGCCCACCTTGAGGTTAGCGTCGAGGCTATCCCAGGGATGTGGCTGGAGCTGCTTGATACCAAGAGCGATGCGCTTCTTAGCTTCGTCGAACTCGAGGATAACGACGTTGAGCTTCTGGTCGAGGCTAACAACTTCGCTGGGGTGAGATACACGGCCCCAAGAGAGGTCGGTGATGTGGACGAGACCATCGATACCACCGAGGTCGATGAAGGCACCGTAAGAGGTGATGTTCTTGACGACCCCTTCGAGGACCTGACCCTTCTCGAGCTTGCTGATGATCTCAGCCTTCTGAGCTTCGAGTTCAGCTTCGATGAGGACCTTATGCGATACGACGACGTTCTTGAAGTCCTGGTTGATCTTGACGATCTTGAACTCCATAGTCTTGTCGACATAAGCATCGTAGTCGCGGATAGGACGGACGTCGATCTGTGAGCCGGGGAGGAAGGCCTCGATACCGAAGATATCGACGATCATACCACCCTTCGTGCGGCACTTGACGTAGCCGCGTACCACTTCGTCCTTCTCGAGGGCTTCGTTGATACGATCCCATGAGCGAGCGACGCGTGCCTGACGGTGTGAGAGGACGAGCTGTCCCTTCTTGTCTTCCTGTGATTCGATGAAGACCTCGACCTTGTCGCCTACCTGGAGCTCAGGGTTGTAGCGGAACTCAGCTGAGTTGATCGCACCTTCGCTCTTGAAGCCGATGTTGACGAGTACTTCGCGCTTACCAATCTTGGTAACCGTACCGATGACGATCTCCTGATCCTTAACGTTGTTCAGGGTGCCATCATAAGCGGCTTCCTGCTCCTGACGAGAAGCAGAGCACGCTACCTCTCCCTTCTCAAACTCATCCCAGTTGAAGTCCGCGATGGGCTTGATCTCTTTCAAATTTTCCATTTGTTAAACTTACTATGAATTACACACGAGTGCTTCTGCTGGCGCATAGCACATGACTTGTGACCCAGCAAAGTGGACATCAAGCGATGCACTACCCCCGCAAAAGTCAGCGCAAATGTACGAAAAAGTCACGTACTTATCCCCCACTGTCACTGTCTTTTTTCATGCACTCTGCGACTGCCCCTCCGAGAGCCGGCTGTATAGATGCACGCAGCCCCGCTCCCGAAGGCTCGGGAGTGGGGCTGCGCATGCCCTATTTAATAGGGAATAAGGAGGTTAGTTGGCTTCTTCGAGACGTACAGGGGCGAGGAAGTCACGCGATACGATGATCGCGGTGAAGGGGCGTATCTCAGCGGTCTTCATGTCTTCGCCACGCTGTACCTTGTAGGTGAGGACGAGGTTGCCCTCAGCATCCTTCTTCAAGCGTACGGGGAGGATCTCCGTGGAGATCGTCGTAGCGGGGAGGACGACGGGGATGACGAACTCACGCTGCCAGTCGATCTCGGTGGGCTTGTCCGCCATGGTCGTAGCCATGCCGAGGTGACGATTCAGCTCCTCTTCGCTTGTGAGCGTCGCGGGGAGCGAGTCTTCGGCAGCGAAGTAGTTCTCCGCGAGGCGATAGGGGAGGCTGTCGGGATTGGCGACGACGCTGGTGGAGGGCTGGGCGGTGCTATCCTGCGCGGACTGCTCGCTCTGTCCACCACCGCAAGCTGTCAGGGCGGAGAGGCTTAGTGCTAAGCCAAGGAGGATCTTATTTGCTTTCATAATGATCGTGCTACTCTATATAAGCGAAACGATCAAAGGTAGCGCTTTCATATCAAGCCCTCCCTCAGCCGCCTACAGCTTGATGCCGATGCCGATGTCTCCGTAGGGCGCAAAGTACTCGCTGCCTTGGCTCCCGAGGAAGGGGCTGCTATAGCGTCCGCCGACCTCGATCTTAGCGTAGATGACATCGCCGAGGACGGACACAAGGCCGAGGCCTGCCTTTGCTCCGTAGCGATAGCGCCACGGTCCGCGGTAGAGGCGGTTGAAGACGACGCCTGCGGTGCGCGTCTGCACGTCACCACCTGCCACGACATAGAGCCCGCTATTGATTTCCTCTTGGCTCTTCTCACGCCCTGTGTACCAGCGAAGCTCAATGCCCGCCGTGGGGAGAAGCATCGGGAAGGTGTACTCGAGGGGAGCACTATTCTCCTTGTCGAGGAAGCCGACGGGGTTGGTGTGGAGCTCGTAGCCGACGTGTGCGCTCGCCACCAGTCCCAGTGGTAGGGCTTGGTGGTAGGCTAAGCGGCTATGTAGGCCGAGCTCGACGACGGTGGCGGAGTGTACGCGGTCTTCATTCTGCGCAGTGGCGCGCTGGCTGACCCCGAGGCAAGCGAGGAGGATAAGAGAGAGTAATGTCTTTTTCATGGCTGCAAATATAGGCGAAATAGACTTAGTACAGCGGGACGGGTAGGCCTTCCGCAAGGGTCCCATATATATAGATATATGGGTACGTGGGTAAAGCTATATAGCTTTGTGGAGTGACCGATACTTAGGTTGTTGCTCCGCGTAGGGATAAAAGTTGCGGACGAGTGGCAGATAAGTTTGGACTACGTACGTGGCTCTAATATCTACGTACGTGGTCTTTAGGATTTGCGTACGTAGTCTTTAAGACCACGTGCGTAGATAGAGAAAAACACTATGTAAAGGCGCTTTTTTCTTCACGAGAAGAACACTTTTTCCTCCTCTGGATAAGAGTAATACGTGCGATAAAGCGAAGGGCTTGCGTAGCACTTCGGAGAGGCATATTGGGGAGCTTTTTATCCCTCTGAGCGGTCGCTGTATAAAGCAGACGAGCCGCCAAGTACCCTGAGCGGGTGACTTGGCGGCTCGTCGTTTGGGGGACGAAGGGATTACTGGCGTGCAGCGAGCTCCTTGTCGAGGAAGAGGATAGCAGCACTCTCAGCCATGCGGACGCGTTCGATGAGGTTCGTAGCGTTAGCTTCTTCTTCGACCTGCTCGCGGATGTACTTCCAGAAGAAGTCCTGCGAAGGCATATCCTTCTCTTCAGAAGCGATGCGCACGATGTTTTCAATCTTCTCGGAGACGAGGCATTCGTGGTGGTAAGCCTTTTCTGCGATCTCCAGGGGAGAGTTGAACTCCGTCTCTACTGCAGCGACAGCCTTGATCTCGACCTTGCCACCGCGCGTGATGACGTAGTGCATCATATCTTCGGCGTGAGCCAGCTCCTCCTTGTACTGCATGTAGTACCAGTGAGCGAAGCCATCGAGGCCCTGCTGAGCGAAGTAAGCGGACATAGAGAGGTAGGTGTTCGCGGAGAACATCTCGAAGTTGATCTGCTCATTGATAGCAGACTGCATTCTTTCTGAGAATTTCATTGTCTTGTTTATGTAGAAGTGATAATAGTAAATAGCGGGTCTTGCGTCTTGTCTGTATGGGGAAGCCCCGCAGGATATGCGTGCCCACGGGATCCCTATTCTATATAACTACAAGATACAGGGCATAATTGTTCGCTCCGCGTCCTTCGTGATGTCGATTAGTCCTCGAGATGGGTGAAGTCGAGGCGTGTGACGGAGCCGAATCCAGGGAGGGTAGCGAAGGCATCGACGAGGCGCACCTCACCGGTGATCGCACGGGCGCAGTTGATGACGCCCCCGTGGCAGAAGACGAGGATCTGCTTATAGCCCTCACGACGCTTCTCGAGGAAGAAGTCCCGTACACGAGCATACTGCATCATCAGCGACTCACCGCCAGGAGGTACGCCCTCGATGTAGCGGGCGAAGAACTGATCCACAGGCTCGTCCTTGATGATCTCAGCCCAAGGCTGACCCTCCCAATGGCCGAAGTTCATCTCCTTCAGGCGGTCATCAAGGGTGGCGAAGCCGTAGCCGCAGAATTCGGCGAGCTTGCGGGCGCGCTGTAGGGGCGAGGAGAAGACGCCGTCGAAGCTAAGACCCTCGAGTGCGGCGCGTGTGACGCTGGCCTCCTCCTCGAAGGTGTGGCGTACGTCGATGTCCATATCGCCGTAGCACGTCTCATTGCCGTCGAGGACGACAGACGTGTGGCGTACAATATATACGTGCATAAAGATGTGGGGATAAGAGCGTGAAGAGATGAAGCCCGCACGCCGTGCGGACTACTCTTCGTCGAAGGAGCGGCGCTTGCCACCACGGCCACGCTGCTCAGAGCGTGCGGGGCGGGTGTTACGCGCACTGCCACGGCGGCCACTATTGTGGTGGCGGAGGAGTCGTTCGTCGAAGACTTCTTCTTCGTCGCCCCAGCCTTCGGTGCGAGCCTTATGGGCGCGCTTGTTCTCGGGGTTGTTCTTGCTCGTCTTGCGCAGAGCAGCGCTCTTCGGAGCGGAGAGGATACGCTGGCTCTCGGCACGCTCGCTGCGGCGGTCGCGGGTACGAGGGCGCTCGCTATCCTTCTTGAGCTTGGTCTGGAGCTTCTCCTCGGCGATATGCTCTTGGATAAGCTCCTTGACAGGGAGGTCTACTTCGTCGAAGAAGACGACATCGGTCTCCGAGACAAGGTCGGAGAGCTGGGCGCGACGCCCATTGATCTTGACGCGACCGAGGCGGATATACTCCTCGACATCACGTCGAGAGCCCAGGCCAGCGTCGCTGATCAGCTTATTGATACGTAGTTTCATTCGTGGAGAAAGGACGGGAAATGGGTGGCGCTATGAAGCTGCGCCTTCGCTGAGAGTGAGGACTGCCTCGAGGATACGCTCGGGGCGAAGTGCCCTTGAGCAGGCAAAGTCGGGCCCCGTGTGGCAGTGCTTATTGTCCCCAAAGATACTACATGGACGGCGAGGAGCATCCTCGGGCTGTAGACAATCCTCCAGGCGCTGGCCTATACCGAGGAATCCAGCTGCGGGATGCGTGCAGCACCAGACGGAGAAGACACGCGTGCCGACCATAGACGCCAGGTGCATATTTGCGCTGTCCATCGAGATCATAGCGTCCATCGAAGCGATGAGGATGAGCTCGTCCGAGAGGTCGAGCCGCCCAGCGACGGAGTGGATATGAGGGCGGTTCGTAGCCCACTGCGCTATCTGCGCTTGCTCCTTCCCTCGGCTACCGAAGAGGAAGATCTCGAAGCGCTCGCTCTCCTCGATGAGGCGGAGCCCCTCCTGCATCAGCTCGGGGGCGTAGGTCTTCGCCCGTGTCGAGGCGAAGGGAGCTATGCCGAGACGCAGGCGTCCTGGCACAGACTGAGTCAGCTCGGGGTGGAGCCGCTCGAAGGTCGCACGGAGGGTGGGGTGTATGGCCACTGGAGGGATGGCCTCGGGGACACTCAGCCCCGCCGAGCGGAAGACCTGCTGATACAGGCTCCACATCGGCGGCAGCGGCGTGAGATCCTTCGTCGCACTGTCGGCGACGAGGCGTCGTCGCCCCTCACGGGGCTTGATGAGGTGCTGCGTGGGTACGCCCGTCAGTCGGAGGATCGAGCGGAGTACCTTGGTGCGCAGTACGTCGTGCAGGTCCAGTACCGCATCGAAGTGCTCATGCCTGAGGCGCCGAGCATAGCGCAGCAGTCCGAGGAAGCTACGCTCCTCACCACGACGGATGTCGATAGCCATCCCCTCGACATTGTCGGGGGCATCGAGGAGCAGCTCCGTGAAGAACGGCTGGGTGAGCAGGATGAACTCATGCTGCTCGTTGGCACGTGCTACGGCGTAGAGCAGGGGGATGAGCATCGCCACGTCGCCCATGGCGGAGAGGCGGATGATGAGGTAGCGGGCCACAGATAGCGGGTAGGAGTGGTGAGACTACAAGGTCTGACCCTTGAGCATGGGGTTGAGCTCGGGGTCGTTGTACATCTTCATCTGCTTGTAGACCTTCATGTACTTACGACCAGCGGCGATGTCCTCGAGGAACTCGTTGATAGCCGTTGTGAGGTCGACCTCTTGCTCGCGTAGGGTGCGGAGCTTTGAGGCGCACTTCTCACGGAGTGCTTCATCGGAGCCAGCCTGCTGGACGGCCTTGTTCATGTTGTAGATCTTCAGCGCGAGGATGGAGAGACGGTCGATAGCCCAAGCGGGGCTCTCGGTGTTGATCTTGGCATCGGGGAGGGGCTTCACATCTGCGAAGTGGGTGTAGAAGAAGCTGTCGATGAGCTCCACGAGGTCGGTGCGCTCTTGGTTGCTGCGGTCGATACGGCGCTTGATCTTCAGCGCTTCGACGGGGTCGATCTCGGGGTTGCGGATGATGTCCTCGAGGCACCACTGGGCGTTGTCGATCCAGTTCTTGCGGAAGAGGTCATGCTCGATCGTGTGCTCGGGGTAGGGATTGCCTGTGCAGGGTGTGTCCACACTGCCTCGTAGCTCGTAGGCTTGGATAGCTTCCTGGAAGATGCGGATGGCTAATTGGCTGAACTGCTTCATATCTTATCTGAGCGCCTTATTAGTGTCAGGTGTAGCGCCTATCAAAGATAATGAAAAAGGTGTATTGTCCTAATGCACTCCGACTTACCGCTTTCGGTGGGTCCGATGCAGTCGGAAGGCGGTGAGGTAGAGGCGTAGTTCGTAGTAGTCGAGACGACCCCTGAGGGCTTCGTGGATCTCCTTCAGCCCCGCCTCATCACCCATCTTGGCGAAGAGTGGCGCGAGCTCGTCAAGCTGACGGCTGTCGATACCTGCTTCTTGCTCTGTGAGGAGGCCTTTCTCGAGAAGCTGCGTGATATGCCCGTAGATGGTGCCGACGCTGAGCTTACGGATGCTGGCTACCTCGAGTACGGTCTTCCCCTCACGGATGAGGTGGCACGTCTGCTCCTGTGTACTCACACGGGGCTCTCGCTCGGCGGTCTTCTTCTTGCTCTTGGTCTTGGGGGAAGGCGCACCGCTGTCGGGTACGATGTAGGGCGTCTTGACCTCGGCCTTTGCTGCCTGGAGCCACTTACCGAGTCGCTCGTCTATCTGGAGGGCGTCACGGCTGAGGGTCTCACCTGTAGCGAGGGCCTGTATGCAGCTCTCGATGCGTATGAGGCCACGCATCAGGCGTACGGTCTCGGCATAGAGGAGGTCGAGCTCGGCGATGAACTCCTTCACTTTCTTCATGCCACGGGCATCACGCTGGGTCTCGAGCAGGCTCACGAAGACCTCCGTCCAGCGGGGGAGGAAGTAAGCGAAGGCCTTGTGGGTGCGCTCGGCGATGGCGGGTAGGGCAGGCTCTCCCTCGGCGAAGAGGCTGTGGAGCTGCTGGATGAAGCGGTCGGCTACCTGACGGAGCTCATCGACCTTGAAGGCCTGCTCATGCGCCCAGTCTCCGAAGCGACTCTTCTGACTACGCTCGCTCTCCATGCGGTAGCTGTAGGCGTGCTGGCGGTAGAGGTCGGCGACGTCGCTCCAGCTGAAGGCTTGGACAGCCTGCTGGAGCCAATAGCTGAGCTTGTCGGCGATGAGGCACTGACGTAGCTCCTCGTCGCTGGCTCGGGTGGCTTCGTAGCCCGTGATCTCGGGCGGTACGGAGAGCGTGTCGGAGCCTAAGGGAGAGAGGAGGACAAGGCCTTCGGGGCTTCTCAGACGGGAGAGTGCTACATAGGCTTGCCCCGAAGCGAAGACGGCCTCGAGGTCGATGGCTGCACGATCGAAGGTCAGCCCCTGACTCTTGTGTATCGTGATCGCCCATGCCAGGCGGATAGGGAAGTGCTTGAAGACGCCCTGGATGTCGGGCTCTGTATCGCCCGTGTCCTCATTGAGGCGGTAGCGAGCATTCTCCCAGCTGTAGGCGGGTACGTCGAGGAGTTCGCCATTCTCCAGCCGCACGATGAGCTTCTTCTCGGTCATCTCCTCGACGGTAGCGAGCATACCATTGTAGAAGCGGCGGGGCTGCTGGAGGTCGTTCTTGATGAGCATGACACGCGCGCCGACCTTCAGTCGGAGCATAGGCTCGATGGGGTAGAGGTGGTCGGGGAAGTCCCCTGCGATGCTGGCGTGATAGTCTTGATATGCCCCAGGTAGGGCCTCGAGAGCCTTGCGGTTGATCTCGTCAGCACGGGCATTGTGCGTCGTCAGCGTCACGTAGCCCTCGCTCTTGATGGGGTCGAAGGCGGGGTTGATACGCCCACGGAGCCACTGCATGTCCTCGGGGGTGAGGGCGCTGTAGCGCAGGTGGTTCAGTAGGTCGATGAAGCCGGCATCCTGCTGGCGGTAGACGTGTGTGAGCTCGATATAGAGCGGGGGATACTTCTGCAGGACGTGTGCGTGGAAGAAGAAGAGGCTGGGGTAGTACTGGCGCAGTACGTCCCACTCCTGCGGCTTGACCACGGGTGGGAGCTGCATCAGGTCGCCGATGAAGAGCACCTGCACACCTCCGAAAGGTAGCGGGCTTCTACGGACGCTACGCAGGAGGAGGTCGATGAGGTCGAGTGTGTCGGCACGGAGCATACTCACCTCGTCGATGACCAGTAGCTCGAGGGCTCGGAGGAGGCGGATCTTACGCTCCTGCAGATGGATGTGTCGGCGGAAGTCCCGTGGCGTGACCAGTAGCTGATTGGGCGTCGACGGGAGCTGGGCCATGGAGTCGGGGATGAAGGCGCCGATAGGGAGCTGTAGGAGGGAGTGGAGGGTCGTACCGCCTGCATTGAGGGCGGCGATACCCGTGGGAGCGGCGATGACGCAGCTCTTGTAGGTGTGCTCCTTGATATAATGTAGTAGGGTCGTCTTCCCCGTGCCGGCCTTCCCCGTGAGGAAGATGTTGCGGTTGGTATGGGCGATGAAGGCCTGAAGGTACTCTTTGCGCTGCATGCTTAGGCGGCCAAGATACGTGACACGAGCTCAGAGTAGAGCTGGCTCGGAGGGATGTTGGCATCTACCCCCTTCGAGTAAGCGTCGATGAGGCGTATCTGGTGGATGATGGCGAAGGTCTGTGCGGCCGAGTAGCCTCGACGTGCCAGATCGTAGTCGCGGGCGACGAAGGGCTGCACGCCGAGGAGGGAGGCGATGCTCCGCTCGTTGGGCTGGTCGATGTAGTAGACCGCCATGAGGTTCGAGAAGAAGCCGAAGAGCGTGGAGAGCGTCATCTGGATGGGATGGTTGCGCTCGTCGGAGGCGAAGTACAAGGCGATGCGGTAGGCACGGGCTGCGTCACGACGGATGAGTGCCGTGAGTAGCTCGAAGTTGTTGTACTCCTTGCTCACGCCGATATAGTATTCGATGACCTCGGGGGTGACGGTGCGGGTGCCCTTCTCCGAGAGGGCAAGGGCGATCTTCTCGACTTCGTTGAGGATCTTCTCCAGATCATTCCCCGTGCTGTCGGCCATCAGATGGGCCGTGCGTGGGTCGATGTCAAGCTGGCGTGCGGCGAAGCTCTTGATGATGAAGTCGGGGATCTTCGAGTCGTACATCTTCGTGGACTCGAAGAAGCCACCTCGCTCGCTGATGGCCTTGTAGAGCGCCTTACGCTTGTCGGCCTTCTTCTTGTAGCAGAGGATGAGGCACGTACTCTCGGGGAGCTCATCGAGGTGGGCGGCGAGGGTGTCGAGGTCGCGCACCTGCTGGGCTTCGCGCACCAAGACGAGGACCTGCGAGCCCATCATAGGGAAGCGCAGGGCTTCGAGGAGTATCGTGCGGGCATTGACCTCGGCACCATAGAGGATACTCTGATTGAAGTCCTGCTCCTCGGCGGGAATCAGTTCCTTGGCCGCAAAGGAGGCTATCTGGTCTATGAAGAGGGGTTCGTCTCCAGCGAGCAGGTAGACTCGCTGGGGTTTGCGTTGCTTGAGCGAACGGATGATCTCGTCGTACGTGGGCATCTATACTATATTTATGTACTTTCGTGGGTATGAGCCCAATGAAGTACTCTCTACAAAGATAAGCATGATCGAGCTAAACCTGCCGAAGTGTCGCCTGCGTCTGGAGCAGCGTGAGGGCAAGCCCTATGTCTATGATGAGCTGCGGCGTAAGTTCGTCCGCCTCACGCCCGAGGAGTGGGTGCGCCAGCACTTCGTCCACTATCTTATCGATGTCTTAGGCTATCCCCAGCCCTTGATGCAGAATGAAGTGGCCCTGCGCCTCGGTGAGACCTCGAAGCGATGCGATACCCTCCTCTACGACAAGGCGCTCCGCCCGCAGATGATCCTCGAGTACAAGGCTCCCCACGTCGCACTGACAGAGACCGTGCTGCAGCAGATCGTCCGCTACAACTATGTCCTGCGCGTGCCGTACCTCGTCCTGAGCAATGGCCTTGACCATCTCGTCTGCCGTATCGACTACGACACGATGAGCTATACCTTCCTCTCCGAATTCCCCTCCTATGATAGCTTAGAGTGACGGAGCTTCCCCTACCGCCTAATACCCACACACTATGGAAGCCTTCCTACATTATATATGGGCACACCGCCGCTATACGGAGCTGATCCCGCAGGGCGCTCTGGCGGGTGCTCGCATTGAGGTCCTCGACCCAGGGGGGCTCAATGTGCATGCTGGCCCCGACTTCTTCGCCGCCAAGGTGCGGATCGATGACCTCCTCTGGGTGGGGGCGGTGGAGATCCACCACGCCTCGAGCGAGTGGCACCAGCATCATCACGATACCGACCCCGCCTACCGATCCGTCATCCTCCACGTCGTCGAGCAGGACAATCGGCCTGTTATCTTCCCCTCGGGAGAGGCGCTACCCACCTGCCTCTTGATGGTGCCCGAAGAGCTTCGTCCCGAGGCTGCTGCCCTCCTCTCTGCAGAGGCAAGGCTCCCCTGTGCAGACCACCTCGCATCCATCCCCGAAGAAGAGCGCCGTATGTGGCTCTCCTGTCTCTCGCGTAGCCGCCTCTCTCGCAAGGTCACTGCCGTGCGTCAACTCCTCGAGCGGAGCGAAGGCGACTGGGCGCAGACCCTCTATGCCCTCTTCCTCCGTGCGCTGGGTTTTGGGCTCAATGGCGATGCGATGGAGCGCCTGGCCTTCGCCCTGCCCCTGCATCTCCTCCTCAAGCACCGCGACCAGCTCCCGCAGATCGAGGCGCTCCTCCTCGGCTCAGCAGGCCTCATCGACTACCTCCCCGACGAAGCGCTCCGTGAGGAGCGGCAGCGAGAATATGCCTTCCTCGCCCATAAGTATGGCTTGACACCTCTTCCGCAAGGTACTTTTCGTCGGGCGCGAACTCGCCCCACGGGCCTCCCCGAGTATCGCCTCCTCCAGCTCGCCACACTCATCGTGCATGCTCCGCTCTGGGGGAGTGTCTTCCCCGAGATGCCGAGCATGGGGGCGCTGATGACCCTCTTGCGCCACCCCCTCCCTGCACACTACTGCGGTGGGAAGTGGCGAGGGAGTGGCATGCTCTCCGAGGAAGCCGTCGCACATATCGCTATCAACGTCCTTGTTCCCTATCGTGAGGCCTGGCGTGCCCACTACCAGCGGGTCGGGGAGCCAGTGGGCGAAGAGCTGTGCCTTGACAAGCTCCCTGCGGAGACGAACCACGTGACCCGCCTCTTCGCCGAAGCTGGACTCACCGCACGCTCCGCTCAGGAGTCGCAGGCCCTCCTCCAGCTTCACACCGACTACTGCGCCTCTCAGAGGTGCCATCGCTGTCCGTTCTCCGTCTCACCTTCCTCTGGCTTGAATGATCCTCGTTAAGGCGCTACCTTCGCCTTATCGCGCGTATTCCTCTTATCTAGCGGAGGAAAAAATGCTGTTCTTGCGCGGGAAAAAGCGCCTTCCCGTAGTGCTTTTCCTCTGTCTATGCACGTAGTCTTAAAGACCTGGTGCGTAAATCTAAATAGCCACGTACGTAGATATTAGAACCACGTACGTAGCCCAAAGTTATCTGCCACTCATCTACAACTTTGTATCCATACACGGAGCAACAACCAATAGTGATTCATATACGAACCACTATTGGTTGATGCCCCTAACCTACATTGGTTCACCCAGCGACCAATATAGGTTCATACTCCTGCCCTTCTGGAGGTGCTACTTCATCGCGGGGCATCCGCTACGTCTGTGCTATGTGGAGTGGCGAAATGCTGTCATATTGCCGAGAAAAAGTCTGCGCTTTTGGCAGAATGTGGAGTTTTGTATAGGCGGATTAAACATTGGCACTCTCTTTGACTCTCATAAGGTAAAGGGGCTTCCCCGCCACCCACCTATATCTGAGGTCGAGTGCGTAGCCGTTCCTTACGAAGCACGGCACGTCTCGAGCCCGCGATGAGGAGCTCCGGAGTGTTTTTTTAATCAGATAAAGAATTATACTTAACGACTATGAACAAGGTATTGAAGAAATCAGCCGCTGTCTTAGGCTTGGTAGCGGTAAGTATCGCAGCCTCGGCTGCTACGGTCCACGTAATGACCCGTAATGGTGGTAGCTCAAGTAGCTATACCGCTCAGTCGGGCCTCGAGAGTGTGACCTCAGCGAATGAATATGGATTCCAGAATGCAGCCTATGCCATAGGTTCGCGCCAGATAGGTAATGCTCCAGACCTCACACCTGCCGCCGAGAGCTCGGTGAAGGCGGTCGTTCACATCAAGGTGAAGAAGACCCAGCAGGTGCAGTCCCAGCAGATGATCGACCCCTTCGAATTCTTCTTCGGTGGCGATCCTCGTGGGGGCTCGCGTCGTAGCGAGCCCGTCGTAGGCTATGGCTCGGGTGTGATCATCAGCAACGATGGCTACATCATGACGAACAACCATGTCGTCGAGGGTGGTGACGAGCTCTCTGTGACGCTCAATGACAACCGTACCTTCAAGGCTAAGCTCATCGGCTCCGACCCCTCCAGCGATATCGCACTGATCAAGGTCGAGGCTAAGGACCTGCCTACGATCCCCTTCGGTAACTCAGAGAACCTCCGTCTCGGCGAGTGGGTCCTGGCTGTAGGGAACCCCTTCAACCTCACCAGCACCGTCACGGCCGGTATCGTCAGCGCTAAGTCGCGTGCCGCTGCCACGGGCGACCAGCTCGGTGTAGGTGCCTTCATCCAGACCGATGCTGCCGTCAACCCTGGTAACAGTGGTGGTGCCCTGGTCAATGCTGCAGGCGAACTCGTCGGGATCAACACGATGATCTACTCTCAGACGGGGAACTATGCCGGCTACTCCTTCGCCGTGCCCATCAACATCGCTGCTAAGGTCGTCTCTGATATCAAGAAGTACGGTACCGTACAGCGTGGTATGCTTGGGGTCGCAGGGGCTGATGTCACCAGCGAACTCGTACAGAAGGAAGGGCTGAAGGTCAACGAAGGCTTCTATGTCGCTGACTTCGCAGAGATCAGCGCCGCTCTGGCTGCTGGTATCGAGAAGGGTGACGTCATCACCGCCATCGACGGCCACCGCATCGCCTCCTTCGCTCAGCTCCAGGAGCAGCTCTCCCGCTTCCGTCCTGGTGACGCTGTGCAGGTCACGGTGAACCGCAAGGGCGCAGAGAAGACCTACAAGGTCACGCTGCGCAATCAGGAGGGTGGCTCTAAGCTCCTCAAGCAGTCTCCCAATGGGGCGAACAACCGCCTTGGTGCTACCCTCAAGGAGCTGGGTGCCAATGAGCTCCGTGCCTACGGTCTCTCCTATGGTCTCGTCGTCCAGTCCCTCCAGTCGAATAGTGCACTACGTAAGGCTGGGGTCCGCGAAGGCTTCGTCCTCTTGACGGCTAACAACGTGCCTCTGCGCTCGCAGAGCGACCTCAATCAGGTCGTCTCCGCTCTCGACAAGGCTGGTAGCCAGAGCCGTTCTCGTCGCTCCGCCCTCCAGCTGCGTGGCTTCTACCCCGAGACGGGTGAAGTCGTGTCCTTCGTAGTCGATCTGTAAGTCCATCCCTCCTAATATAAATGTAGCGTCCCCACGGGTGAGGCTGGGTAGCTTAGCTATCCTCCTCCCCCGTGGGGACGCTGTCTGTATGGGATTCCTCTCCGTCGTTGTACTGCAGAAAAGGCTATCTTTGTCTAAGGTAAACAAATACGCATTCTCAAATGGTACTGTCTAGTAGAAGAAAGAACTACGCGCTTATCGCTTCGGTCATCGTAGCTGGTGGCCTCCTCCTCTCGTCCACGAAGGCAGCTGCCCAGACGGGTATCGCCCTGCGTCTGGGGCAGCCTGACGAGGTGACCCTCGGTGTCGACGGTCGCTTGACCCTTGATGCGGCAGCCTTCGCGCCCGTCGATAAGTCCAACTTCACCTACCTGCCTTCAGGGGCGACCCAAGAAGAGCCCTTCCGTATGGCGGCTGGGACCTCCATCACACAGGCTCGCCTCGGCTTCTTCGGCGGCTATGGCAACTGGACGGGACGCATTGATGTCAACTACACGGGGCAGCGCATCACCTTCTGTGATGTCTACGCAGCCTATGCCTTCAGTCCTCAGACGAGTCTTGTCCTCGGGCACCAGCTCGAGCCGCTGAGCATCGGGATGAATACCTCCACGCGTCACGGCTCGGTCACGACCCCACTGCCTCTCGACTTCCTTATCACCTATACCCGTCACTGGGGACTTGCTGGTACGCACTGGGGGGATAAGTATTGGCTCGGTGCAGGCCTCTTCGCTGGTAGCAGCGAGCGTGTCAATGCTCGTGAGAACCACATGGGCGAGGGTTATGGCTTCTCGGCACGTGCCGTCTGGCGCCCCATCAATACGGATCAGACGACTGTGCACTTCGGCTTCTCGGCTGTAGCTCGTACACCGGAGCGTGTGACTTCGGATGACGGCATCGTTGCCGTGGGTGGTCGCTCGGGCTCTGTCGTAGAGAACCGCAAGTTCATCGCTGGTGGCTTCTCAGGGATCGACCACTACACCATCTGTGATCTGGAGGCTGCTTACCGTGATGACCGCTTCTTCGTCCAGGGTGAGGCCCTGTGCTCGACCTTTGTCACACAGGAAAGACCAGGGGTTATTACGAATGGGGCGAAGACGTATAATATTGATGGTAGTGAGAGTGTCTCCTTCTGGGGCGGATATCTCGTCGGCTCCTATATGCTCCGTGGGAAGCAGCGTAGCTACTCCAATAGCGGTGCAGTCTTCTCTAATGTCAATAATGAGGTGGAGCCTGGGGGCAATGTCGAGCTCATGATCGGTGCCAGCGCTATCGATACCCAGGGCTATATGGGGCAGGCCTATGAAGCCCTTGGAGCGGTGAACTGGTATCCCAATACCGCGATGATGCTCGGCCTCAGCTATACTTTCACTTCCTTCAGCAAGGATGCTGTTGCACTCGGCCGTCTGCGCTCCAATAGCGACGATGGTCTGAGCTACCATACCCTGCAGCTACGCGCGCAGTTCGTATTCTAATCATTCGATATGTCTTTACGATCGATCCTACTTCTCTCCGCCCTCGTCCTCGTCCCACTATGGGGTGAGGCGAAGGTCGTGAAGCCCAAGGCTCCCACGCAGAGCCCCGAGCAGCTCCTCCGTGAGGCGGAGCGTGCCTATCACGCCTATCAGTTCGGCCCTGCCTCGACAGCGCTCTCCAAGTACATCTCCAGCCTCCAGCGCCGCCGTCAAGCGGTGCCTGACAGCATCACGATGCTGCAGGGGCAGATAGCACGTGCCGAGCGTATGTATGGCGCAGCCGATGAGCTGCGCGTCGTCGATAGCACACTCGTCGGGATCGATCGCATAGCCGAGCTCCTCCCTCAGGGCAGTGGGCGCTTCCTCGTCGCTGAGCAGCTCCCTGCGGATATCCGCTCGCTCCTCCCCGTGGAGGCGCCCGTAGTAGGCGACAGCCTGCACACGGCACCTCCCGTCTTCCCCATCTTCGGCTTTGTCGATGCACTGGGGCGCAATAGTATCATCCCCGATGCTCATGCTCTCGCTTGGTACGCTAAGGCAGGCCGTAGCTGGGAGCGTCAGGGGGTAGCGACCAAGACGCTGGAGGCCGATGCGCCTATCCGCTCGCCCTTCCTCCTCGAGGATGGTATGACGCTCTTCTTCGCTCGCCGCTCTCCCGCAGGCCTCGGAGGCTATGATCTCTATATGACGCGCCTCACCGAGCAGGGTAATAGCTTCTTCGAGCCTACCCTCCTCGGCATGCCGTACAACTCTCCCTACAACGACTATCTGCTCGCCTACCACGAGAGCGAAGGCTGGGGGATCCTCATCAGTGACCGCTTCGCTCCCGAGGGGCAGGTCCACGTCTATCGCTTCACCGGTCGCCCTGCCTTCCTCGCTGGTCGTCAGGGTGGTGAGACGACAGAGCTTGCGCCTGAAGAAGCCTACCGCCGTGCGACCCTCTCGGGTGTCCTCTACGAAGGCGAGGCCGTAGCCGTACAGCCTACGACGCAGCGCGAGGAGAAGGCCGAGCTGACCTTCCACCTGCAGGGCTCAGTCATCTACCACCGCTGGGTAGACTTCAAGAGTGAGGCTGGCCGTCGCACCTTCGCTGAGGCTGAAGCTCTGCGCGAATCCCTCGCCCGCGAACAAGCCCGCCTCAGTGAGCTCCGTACTCGCTGGAGAGAGGGTGATGCCTCCGTACGCAGTGAGCTGCGTAGCGAGCTCCAGCTCCTCGAAGCCTCTGTCCAGCAGAAGGCAAAGCAGCACCGCGACCTCCTCAATGCCGTACGCCGCCACGAAGGCGTGCGCTAATCCCCCCCCCAATCCTCTACGCATTTGGAATCATTCAGTCAGGTAATCAATGAGGTGATCCCCGTCTCGGCTTGGATCGCCCTCTCTATATCGGGCCTTCTGCTCGTCGTCTCGGGCTTCATGTCCTCCTCCGAAGTCGCTTTCTTCTCGCTCTCTCCCTCCGATATCGACACGATCAAGGAGGAGGAGCATCCTGCGGATCAAGGCCTCGTAGAGCTGCTCAAGGATTCGGAGCGCCTACTAGCGACGATCCTCATCGGCAATAATCTGGTCAACGTGGCTATCGTCATCTTGACCGGCTATGCCTTTGCGCAGATCTTCGACTTCACGCATGCTCCCGCCCTGGGCTTCATCTTCCAGACGGTCATCCTGACGCTCCTCTTGCTGCTCTTCGGTGAGATCATCCCGAAGGTCTATGCCCAAGCACACCCCCTCGCATTCAGCCGCTTCTCCTCGGGGAAGATGGCGCTGATCTCGCGCATCCTCTATCCGTTCTCCTCCTTCCTCATGCGCTCGACGAGCATGCTGACGAGGCGTATGCAGCCCAAGCGCTATGACCTCTCCGTGGATGACCTCTCGCAGGCCGTTGACCTTCTAGAGGGACACGAGCCCGAGGAGAAGGAGCTCTTCGAGGATATCATCAACTTCCACAACAAGACCGCCTCGGAGATCATGGTGCCCCGTGTGGACATGGTCGATATTGATGTGTCGTGGGACTTCCATCGTATGCTCCACTTCGCTCTCGACTCGGGCTACTCACGTATCCCCGTCTACGAGGGGTCGGAGGACAATATCCGCGGTATCCTCTACCTCAAGGACCTCATTCCCTACAAGGAGCAGGAGGCGGACTTCGACTGGACGAAGCTCATCCGTGACGCGCTCTTCATCCCTGAGAATAAGCCTCTGGACGACCTCCTCGAGGAGTTCCGCAGTACGAAGAAGCACATCGCCGTCGTCGTCGACGAGTACGGCGGTACGAGCGGTATCGTCACTATGGAGGACCTTCTCGAGGAGATCGTCGGAGAGATCTCTGATGAATATGACGAGGAGGAGCTACCCTACAAGCGCCTACCCGATGGGAGCTACCTCTTCGAGGGAGGGACACCTCTGACGGACGTCCTGCGTGCGCTCGACCTCGAGCAAGGTACCTTCGGCAAGGCCGAGGAGCAAGTCGATACCCTCGGTGGGCTCGTCCTCGAGCTCAAGCAAGACCTGCCCCGCAAGGGGGATCTGGTCACGGCTGGCGAGTGGAGCTTCCGAGTCACGAGCTTGGAGAAGTTCCGCATCACCGAAGTTCAAGTCATTCCCCCTCCAGCGGACGACACGACATCGGGTACAGTATGACGCTGGAGTACATAGAAGGGTTACCCTCTGGGGTAGCCCTTTGTCTTGGTCACTTCCCCGTAGTGGGGCGACGGGAGCGTCGTAGCAGCGAAGAGGCTGCTGTGGGCGCTATCCTCTGTGACCTCTTCGGTAGTGCTACACCGCCTGAGCGTGAGCATGACGCTACGGGGAGGCCGTTCCTCCCCAGTGCGCCCGAGCAGAGCGTGAGTATCTCGCATGCCGAGGGGCACGCGGCTGTACTTCTCACGCCCTCCACGCTCCGCCCAGGGGTGGATATAGAGACCTACCGCCCGCAGCTCCGTGCCGTAGCCTCGCGCTACCTGACGGAGAGCGAATGGGATCTCCTTGAGCATAGCGCTCCCTCGCTCTCGGAGCTTCAGCTCCGTACTCTCCTGTGGTCGGCGAAGGAGACCGCCTTCAAGATCTTCGGCCCGCCCGATGCCTCGCTCCATGGCTTCACGCTGGAGCGTATAGACCCAGCCTCGCAGGAGCTATGCCTCGGCTACGTTCGTGAGGCTACCTCGCTCACGGTGCACTACACACTGCGCCCCGACTTCCTCTTCACCTTCGGCTGGCATGAGGCTTAGCCTACCGCCCGCCCGTCACACTGATATTACTTAACCACTCAATATCGTATCAATGACTATGTGTAAAACCCTACTTGCGCTCCTCATTGCCCTCGGCATCGGCTCCATCGCACGTGCCGACGAGGGTATGTGGCTCCTGGAGCAGCTCTCCAAGAAGTACCCTGAGCTCGTCAAGCGCGGGCTCTCGATGAAGGAGTACGATCTCTACAACCCCAACGGCACCTCGCTCAAGGATGCTGTCGTCAGCTTCGATGGTGGCTGTACGGGTGAGATCATCTCGTCGCAGGGTCTCGTCCTGACGAACCACCACTGCGGCTATGATGCTATCCAGAAGCTCAGCAGTGTTGAGCACAACTACCTCGAGAACGGCTTCTGGGCGCAGAGCTTCGCCGAAGAGCTCCCCGCTAAGGGCGTCGTCGTGACCTTCATCGACAAGATCGAGGACGTCACGGCCTTCGTACAGGCAGAGCTCAAGAAGGTGCGTAAGGGCACGGGTATGGAGTACCTCTCGCCTGCCTTCCTTCGCTCGGTAGCTCGCAAGCGTGTCGGTGACAACTACCTCAAGGATCACCCAGGCACAGAGGTCGAGATCCGTCCCTTCTACAATGGGAACAAGTACCTCATGTTCACCAAGAAGGTCTACTCCGACATCCGCTTCGTCGGTGCTCCTCCCAGCGCTATCGGGAAGTTCGGTGCCGACACGGACAACTGGAAGTACCCCCGTCACGCTGGTGACATCTCCATCTTCCGCATCTACGCTGATGCCAACGGCAACCCTGCTCCTTACTCAGAGAGCAACGTGCCCCTGAAGCCCAAGCGCTGGTTCAACATCTCTACCGATGGCGTACAGCGTGATGACTTCGCTATGATCATGGGCTTCCCTGGCCGTACCAACCACTTCTTCCTCCCCTCCGAAGTAGAGGAATGGAAGACCATCGACAATGATATCCGAATCCGCATGCGCAACATCCGTCAGGAGGTCATGCTCAAGGATATGCTTGCCGACCCCAAGGTGAACATTATGTACGCCGCTAAGTACGCCCGCTCGCAGAACGCTTACAAGCGTGCTATCGGTGCGAACTTCGGTATCGAGAAGAATAACTTCAAGGCCACCAAGCAGCAGGAGATGGAGTCCCTCCTCTCGTGGGCTAAGGAGAAGTCACCTAAGTCCTACAAGTCTTACGCTGATGCCGTCTCCACGATCGACCGCGCTATCGAGGGCCGTCGTGACCTGCGTCGCCAGTTCTGGTACCTCGACGAAGGGCTGTGGCAGGCTATCGAAGCTACGCGTGCCCCTGGTGCTGATGACCCGCTGACCGCTACGGACAAGGCCTTCACCGCCTACAACAACAAGGACTACCTCCCCTCGCTCGACGCTAAGATCGCTAAGGCTGAGCTCGCTGAATACACGCGTCAGATCGACCGCAAGGATTGGCCCACGGCTATCGCTGAGGGTATCGATAAGTTCGGCTCGGTAGATGCTTACGTCGATGCGATGTTCGCTCAGTCGACCTTCACCACGCCCGAGGGCTTCGAGGCCTTCAAGAAGCTGGGTGCCAAGGAGCAGCAGGCTGTCCTCTCCTCCGACCTGATGTCGCGCTTCGCTGCCTCTGTCCGCACTAAGCGTGATCAGCTGACGAAGGATCTCCGTGCCTTCGACAATCCCATTGATTTGGCTCGTCGTACCTACGTCGGTGGCGTCATCGCTCAGCGTGGTGCTGACAACCTCTGGCCCGATGCCAATAGCACGCTACGCTTCACCTATGGTCAGGTCCGTGGCTACTCGCCCGTCGATGGCGTCGAGTATCAGGTGCCTACGACCCTGCGTGGTGTGATGGAGAAGGAAGACCCCACCTCATGGGAGTTCGCTGTCCCCGCACGCCTCAAGGAGATCTATCAGAAGCAGCTCTACGGCGAAGGCAAGCGCTGGGCTGCTAAGAAGGCGGACGGCACGTATGAGATGCCTGTCAACTTCGCCGCTACGACCCACACCACGGGTGGTAACTCCGGTAGCCCCGTCTTCAATAAGTACGGCGACCTGATCGGTATCAACTTCGACCGCAACTGGGAGGGTGTCGGTGGTGACATCCAGTACCTGCCCTCCTACCAGCGTAGCATCATCTGTGATATCCGCTACGTCCTCCTGCTCATCGACCAGCTCGGTGAGTGCCCCCGCCTCATCCAGGAGCTGTCGCTCGTCTCACGCCGATGAATACCCAGAGCCCCAAGCGTCCGCACCTCGTCGTCCTCTCGGGGGCGGGGATGAGTGCCGAGAGCGGCCTGTCGACCTTCCGTGATAGCGATGGTCTGTGGGCGGGGCATGACGTCCAAGAGGTCGCCAGCATCGAAGGTTGGTACCGCGATCCCCAGTGCGTGCTGGACTTCTACAACCAGCGCCGTCGGGAGTTCGTCGGAGCAGAGCCCAACGAAGGGCACCGTCTGCTCTCCCACCTTGAGGACTACTATCGTGTGACGATCGTCACGCAGAATGTCGACGACCTGCATGAGCGTGCGGGTAGCAGCCGTGTCATCCACCTCCATGGGGAACTGATGAAGAACCGCTCCGTGCGGGATCCCTTCACCACCTACCCTGCCGAGGGAGCGACACGTGAGCTCCATGTCGGGGACTTAGCGCCCGATGGCACGCAGCTCCGCCCCTTCATCGTCTGGTTTGGCGAAGAGGTGCCGGAGATGATCCCTGCTATTGAAGCCACCGAAGAGGCAGATATCTTCCTCGTCATCGGCACGTCACTAGAGGTCTATCCTGCAGCGGGACTGCTGGGCTATGTCCCAGCGACGGCACCCGTCTACTGCATCGACCCGAAGCCCGTGCGTAGTGGCTACCGCCCCGACCTCATCCATATCCAGGCGGGCGCTGTAGCAGGTATGCGCGACCTCTATGCGCGCTTGACCGAAGGCCGCTAATGCCCCTCCGCTGAGCTTCATCACCGAAGCTCGCATCCCCATCCTATGAAGGCTGTCCGCACGCTTCCCTCGTGGAAGCGTGCGGACAGCCTCTTTTTGTGCGTGCTCCTCGCTTCCTCGGTGCTCCGTAGCACTACTCCTTGGCCCTCTCTTTCGCCCGAGAAAACTTCCGCTCCACCGCAGCCAAAACCACGAAGGTCTACACCTATTCTTCTATCTTGGTGCGTAGTCCTAAGATCCACGCACGTAGCCCAATGGATTTTCCCACGTAGTCTTAAAATCCACGTACGTAGATTTAGAAATACTCCTACACCTCGCACGAAATACTGCACGACAAACGAGCGAGTGCCTCTATTCCTTCCTGCCTTTCCCTCCGCTATTTCTTCTCACGTATCTATACATCAGCGCCCCATAATCCGATGAGGATCATGGGGCGCTGACGCTTGTAAGGGGGAGGTAAGGCGGGGCTTACTTGAGGGCGGCGAGGACGTTGCGCTCGATGCGCGCCGTGAGGTCGTCGGTGGGTTCGGCGACGAAGGCACGACCCGTGACGGTCTCATACAGCTCGATGTAGCGGTCGGAGACGCTCTTGCAGTACTCCTCGGTCATCTCGGGGACCACTTCGCCGTCACGGCCTTGGAAGCCATTCTTGATGAGCCACTGGCGGACGAATTCCTTGGAGAGCTGCTTCTGCTCTTCGCCACGCTCGAAGCGCTCTTCGTAGCCTTCGGCATAGAAGTAGCGGGAGGAGTCGGGCGTGTGGATCTCGTCGATGAGGTAGATCTTGCCGTCCTTCTTCCCGAATTCGTACTTCGTGTCGACGAGGATCAGGCCACGCTCACGTGCCATTTCCTGACCACGCTTGAAGAGAGCGTAGGTGTAGGCCTCGAGCTGCTTGTAGTCTTCTTCGCTGACCAGACCCGTGCGGATGATCTCCTCGCGGGAGATATTCTCGTCATGGCCGACATCTTCCTTCGTGGTGGGGGTGATGATGGGCGAGGGGAAGGCTTCGTTCTCACGCATGCCGTCGGGGAGCTGGATACCGCAGAGGGTACGTTCGCCTGCCTTATAAGCACGCCAAGCTGAGCCGGTGAGGTAGCCACGGATGACCATCTCTACACGGAAGGGCTCACAGCGCAGGCCGAGCGATACCATGGGGTCGGGAGCGGAGATGAGCCAGTTGGGGACGATGTCGCGCGTAGCTTCGAGGAAGTAGGTCGCGATCTGGTTGAGGACTTGCCCCTTGTAGGGGATGCCCTTGGGGAGTACGACGTCGAAGGCGGAGATGCGGTCGGTGGCGATCATCGCTACCTGCTCACTGCCGAGGAAGTACACGTCGCGGACCTTGCCATGATAGACGTGATCCTGATGGGGAAATTGGAAGTCCGTGCGGACGAGTGTCTGTGCCATAGTGCTATCTTGTGTGATTAGTTTGTGATGTGTCGGAGGGGGCGGACGTCTTTTCGTCCTTGGCATCGTAGACGGCCACGATCTCGGAGACGAGCGGGTGGCGCACGATGTCGGTCTTATCGAAGTGGATGAAGCTGATGCTCTTCAGTCCGTGGAGCTTGTCGAGTGCGTCCTTGAGGCCTGAGGTCACGCCACGAGGAAGGTCGATCTGCGTGAAGTCCCCCGTGATGATCATCTTCGAGCCCATGCCGAGGCGCGTGAGGAACATCTTCATCTGCTGCGGCGTGGTGTTCTGCGCTTCGTCGAGGATGACGACGGCATCACTGAGCGTGCGACCACGCATGAAGGCCAGCGGGGCGATCTGGATGACGCCCGTATCCATGAGATCCTTGAGCTTGGGGGCGGGGATGAGTTCACCGAGGGCGTCGTAGAGTGGCTGGAGGTAGGGGTCGAGCTTGTCCTTCATCTCGCCAGGGAGGAAGCCGAGCTTCTCGCCTGCTTCGACGGCAGGGCGGGAGAGGATGATACGGCGTACCTGCTTTGCCTTGAGGGCTTTGACCGCAAGGCAGATGGCGATGAAGGTCTTCCCCGAGCCGGCAGCACCCGTGGCGAAGCACAGGTCACGCTCGGCGAACTCGCGAGCCATGCGGCGCTGACGCTCCCCGCGGGGGAGGATCGCCTTGCCGTGGACGCCGTAGATGAGTACGTCGCTCTCGGCGGTGGGCAGGGTGTCGGCGGCCTTACTGCGGTGCCGACGCACGACCTCGATGATCTGTGCTTCGGTCAGCTGGTTGTGGCGACTGCACAGGGCTTCCAGAGAGGAGAGGATGTGCAGGAGCTCTTCGGCGGCTTGGTCTTCGCCAAGTACCTTGATGACGTTCTGGTGAATGCGTAGCTTCGTCTTAGGGAAGAGGTTCTGTAGCGTGACGAGGTTCGCGCGGTTGACACCGACGAACTCCTGCGTGTCGGCTTCCTCTAAGACGTAGAGTCGCTCCATCATAGGCTTATAGTCGTTGGGATAGGGTGATGAGATGCTTGATGTGGGTGCGCCATTCGGGGGCTGCTGCCTGCAGGTCGCTTAGGCTGCGGGGGAAGCGATAGCCCCAGTAGTGATGCGGGTCCTCGGGGCGGTTGATCTGCTCCTCGGCGGGTGTGGTGAGCCAGAGACGGCTGTCGAGGCTCATCCAGTCGGCAAGAGGTAGGAGGACAGCTGCAGATGGGGAGGCGAGATGTGCCTCGATGATGCGGCGGTAGAGGGCTTCTTCGCTGGGGACTTCCTCGGTGAGAAGGAGCTCCTGGCGATAGTAGCGCTCTTGCTCGCTCGCCGAGAGACCGTGCCACCAGCCACGCAGCGAAGGCATATCGTGGGTGGAGGTCGTGGCTACCGAGCGGGCGGGGAAACTGTCGGGGCGTGCCCAGCCCGTGGGGGTAAAGGCCTTCGGCATACGCTCCAGCTCAAGGGAGAGGACCTGTAGCTCGTCGAGGACAGCGGGTACAGAGGCGGGGATCATCCCGAGGTCCTCGGCACAGAGCAGAAGGCGCGTGTGGCTCGTCAGCGCACCGAGACGCAGAAGGGCGGTGGTGCGGAAGAGCTCGTTGTGTCGGACGTAATAGTAGTCATCGCTGACGGCTCGCCAGCGCTCCTGCACCTCCTCGGGGAGGCGAGCGAAGAGACGACTGCGCTCCAGCGCGATGCGTGGGTGGTAGTGCCCTGCCTTGTACGGGTCGGCGATGAGGGCAGTCTCCGTGCAGAGCTCAGCGAGTACGGCTGCGACGTCGGCTCCGAGAGTGCGCTGGGCGGCCTCCGTCTCGTAGTCGGCTTGCTCGCCATACGTGAGCTGATAGAGCCCTGCAAGGGCAGTGCTATGGAGATAGCCGCTGTCGAGGAGGTCATCGAAGCTGTCGCCAAGGCGTGCCGTCAGCTCGTCTTCGTGGACGAGTGGTGCAGTGAGTAGCTCGATGGGGAAGGGGGGCGCGAGCTTCTCCTGCCACTCCTCGAGACTGTAGGGGAGGGCGGGGTAGAAGTGCCCCAAGAGGCCAGAGCGCTGCGTGCGTGGTACCTCCCAGATGCGGAAGAAGCCGAGGATATGGTCGATACGGAAGGCGTGGAAGTAGCGGGCCTGACGCTCGAAGCGCTGGCGCCACCAGCGGAAGTCGCCTTCCTCCTGCATACGCTCCCAGTTGTACGTGGGGAAGCCCCAGTTCTGCCCGTCGGCAGCGAAGTCATCGGGCGGGGCGCCTGCGGACTGCTCGGTGTGGAAGAGGTGCGGTGCCATCCAGACGTCTACGCTGTGGGGCGCTACGCCGATGGGGAGGTCACCTTTGAGGAAGACGCCTCGCTCCTCAGCATAGCTGCGCACCGCCTGGAGCTGGCGGTCGAGGACGAACTGCAGCCAGTAGTAATAGCCTACCTCCTCGGCGTGTGCTGCGTCGTCGAGATAGGCAGCAGCCTTCGCCTCGTCATACGCTTCCCATCCCGCCCAGTCGCTGGGTGTACCCGAGCCAAATTGGTCACGTAGCACGCAATAGAGGGCGTAGGGACGGAGCCAAGCGGCGGCTTCGTCGTAGAAGAGGCGGAAGTCCTCGCTCGTGAGGTCGGCCTTACCCTGCAACTCGAATGCACGGCGGAGGAAGCGCTCCTTCAGCTCGAGTACGCGTGGGTAGTCTACGGCGGGGAGCTGGCGTAGCGCCTTTGCCTCGCGGAGGAATGCCTTACGCTCCTCGGCGGGGAGGGCGGGCAGTGCCTCGGGATCGATGTATATGGGGTGGAGGGCGTCGACGGATATCGCATTGTAGGGATAGGAGTCGGCGGTGCCTCGTGTGCTGGTGGTATCGTTGATGGGGAGGAGCTGGACGGCGTGCATACCTGCTTCGGCAGCGAAGTCGATGGCTTCTCTGAGTGCGCCGAAGTCGCCTATACCCCAGTCGGTGTCGCTACGCAGCGAGAAGAGCGGTGCGACAAGGCCTGCCGTACGCACGGGGCGGCTGGGGAGATGGAGGTAGCTATCCTGCACATGGCAGTAGGGGTAGACGGAGCTGTCGGGGAGGCTTGCCCAGCGGTCTTCGCCCTCCTCCCAGAGGTGGGTATAGCCTGCGTCTGTGCTGAGGAGGTATTTATAGCGAAGCGAAGTGGGGGCAGAGCCTATGACGGAGGAGGGGAGCGTAGCGCTCCAGCGTCCTTGTCCGCGGTAGGTGAGGGGAAGAGCCCTTTGGGGATCCCAGCTCCCGAGTGCTTCGCAGCTCCCTGTCACGAGAAGTCGCTCGCCTCGGCGTAGGGCGGGAGTGTGGACGGAGAAGGTGAGGCTCGGCTGTGGCGCTTCCTCTGGTGCTACCGCCTGCTGACCGAGGATATCGCAGAAGGCCGCCGAGAAGGTGGGGGCATCCTCAGGGTTGTCAATCCAGCGGTCTTGTGTGAAGACGGCCGTGTCGCCAGCGGGGAGATGAAGTTCGTGGGAGATCCGCCATTCCTCACGTAGTACGGCACCCGTCTCATCGGTGAGGCGGTAGCTATATATATAATGTATGGGGGAGGTGGCGGAGGGGAGGTGTAGAGTCGCTTGCCAATGCCCTTCCCCGAGATGCTCGAGGGGGAGGGTCTGCGCTCCAGAGTGGGCGGGGCTGTCGGCAGCTCGGCCTACGAGCGTAAGCCGCTCGTGGGGCTGCGCCCAGTACTCGATGGAGAAGGTGACTGTCATCTATAGATAGGGTCCTACCATTCGTTCGTGTAGAGAAGGTGCATCTGTGTGTACCTTCCGCTGCAAAGGTACGCAATATCTTCGGCCCTGGGGTAGGATGGTGTGGGTGCGTCCTTCGGTGGGGAGGGGTATGAACCTATATTGCTCTGCAGGCGAACCTATATGGAGACTGTTGCCGCGAGTCCTGCCCTCTATTTCGTGTGCTAAGGTATCGTGCGCTTAGCTTCTCGATAGGCCTCTCCGAAGAGATCAGGCAAGCCCTTCGCCTCTTCGCAAGTATTCCGCTTATCCAGCGGAGGAAAAAGCTTCCTTCTCGTGAAGAAAAAAGCGCCTTCCCGTAGTGGTTTTCCTCTGTCTACGCACGTAGTCTTAAAGACTATGCACGCAAATCCAAATATCCACGTACGTAGATATTAGAGCCACGTACGTAGCCCAAACTTTTCTGCCACTCG
>ERZ773056.20-NODE-20-length-74316-cov-17.084392_pt1 | contig 74316 bp, 58 predicted proteins | sample MGYA00580857_ERZ773056 | MGnify/ENA primary metagenome ERZ773056 (study PRJEB29015, sample SAMEA2737996) | human oral metagenome | biome: human oral; feature: human-associated habitat; material: dental | place: China | collected 2114 ... | reverse complement strand
TTGGACTTTGCCACACGACATAGAGCAAAACCCGGCGGGTTTTGGACTTTGCCACACGACATAGAGCAAAACCCGGCGGGTTTTGGACTTTGCCACACGACATAGAGCAAAACCCGGCGGGTTTTGGACTTTGCCACGTGTCGGAGTGAAACCCGCCGGGTTTTACTCAAACTTGTGGCAAAACGAATACGAAACCCATCGGCCGGCAGGCTGTAGGGGCGTATCGCATACGCCCTCCAAACGGCCCCGAAAGGGGACGAATGATCGAATGGACCAATTTATTTCGGAGTGATTCAGACATTCGTTTCCTACCGAAAATATCCAAGGGGTGTATGCGATACGCCCCTACACAGACGCGCGCTATCTGTTTTTGGATCCCCGATAACTGTCGGACTCAAATCCTTGCCTCTTATCGAAAGGCGCGCTTCGGCTTCATTCCTTCGGACATCTTGAAAAGGGTGCCGGTCGGACAGACAAATCGGCAATAGGGACGAGGTATGAAGGCCGAGAGGAGGGTGACGATGGCGGTGAGGATGATCAGGGGCAGGGGCGCGGTGCGGACAAGAAAGGCGGGGAAGAGTTCCCAGTCGATCCAGTCGGCCAGTACACCGGTCCAGAGGCAAATCATCAGCGCCACCCAAAGCCCTTTGCGAAAACGCTCCAATAGGCGGACGGTACGGCTGCTGAGGTGCCACTTGCGTCGGTTGACGCGCCCGGCTAATTGTTGCAACGATCCGAGGGGGCAGATGTGGGTGCAGTAGTACTGCGGACGACCGAAAAGTGGGTAGATGAAGGCGGTGACGAGCATCACGATCGGGACGATCGACAGGAGCAGCTGGGCGCCGTTGGTGAGGTATCCCAAAAAGAGCGTGTAGGAGAGAAAGGAGCCGCTCCAGAAGCCGAGCACGGCCACGTTAAGCACCTGCTGCACGGTCTGATACGTGCGATTGTGCACGAAAAGGGGCAGGATGGCGGCCAGGAGTACGACCAAGAGCGCGGCGATCGACCCGGGCGAGAGGTCGAGCGTGTCCCAGAGCGAGGGTGCGGCGGGATGGTCTGTCGCATAGGCAGCGGCGCGGCGGACGTTACCGATCAGGGCCCGCGAGGTGAACGTGGCGCCGGAAACGGCATCCACCTCCATCGTCGCTGCCTCCTCCGCGGTGCGCCCCACCCAGCGCGCGGGCAGCTCATAGGTCACCGCCTCGAGGAACGAGGGCGTCTCGCTGTTCGGTAGCACCTCGAGGCGCTCAATGCGCCCGTCACGCAGATGGAGTTCGATCGGCACCGGGCCGGCGTAGCCGACAAGGTCGGCCCCCAGCGCGGTGGTGTTGATCACTGTCGTGCCGTCGGACGAGGTGCGTATCGTGGGCACGGTGTCCTTCGGTGCCTCCGTCGAGGTGGATTTTTGGGCCGTAAAATCATGCCCGAAAAGTTTGCCACCGCGCAACAGGGCGATGGACATCATCATCAAAAAGCAGGTCACCAAACAAAGGAGCTGCATCCATTTTCTTCTATTCATTGGGTCTAAAATTCGATAGGGAAAGCGATCGATCTGCCCGCCATCCTCTCGGAAAGGGCAAAAAAAGAAGGTAGGGCATCCGGGGTTTTGGAGATTCATTGCGTAAATGAAAAAAAGATATGGTCCCCCGGACGCCCCCACCTAAAGATATGGATTTCGGGGGCAAAGATAAGGCGGCTTTGCCCAATGCAAAAGGAAGGCACGCAGTGCGATTGGCATGCTTATCCACTTTTTCGCCCTATAATCCCCATAATTCGGGATTGTGGGCGGAAATGCTCCCCCATACTTTTGCGGCCGTAATCAAATGATGAAAATGAACAGTGGTTTACGTCTCCTTATGGGAGCTCTCGCTGGACTGCTCTCAGCCTCAGGATTTGCTCAAAAAAATGACTCGATTTGGAAATCAGTCGCACTTCAGAACGTAGAAGTTACCGGCACGGACATGCGCCACGTGCGCAACTCTTCGCTCAACGCCATTGCGGTCGATGTACGCCGGCTACACAATACAAATCTCGACATCGCAGGCATCCTGAATCGTGTCTCAGGGGTCAAAGTGCGGCAAGATGGAGGCGTGGGATCGGCTACAACGATCAACTTAAACGGTTTCACGGGCAAGCATGTAAAGATCTTTCTCGATGGGGTGCCGATGGATGGCTCCGCTTCGTCGTTTAACATCAACAACATTCCCGCCGGCCTAGCCCGCAGCATAGAGGTCTACAAGGGTGTAGTGCCCGTAGAATACGGTGCCGATGCGCTCGGCGGGGCAATTAATATAGTCACCGATAAGAGTCGCCGTACTTTTCTCGACGCTTCGTATTCCTACGGTTCGTTCAATACGCATCGCACCTCAGTGAGCGCTGGACTGACGGAAGCAAACGGATTTACGGCTACAATCAATGCGTATCAAAATTACTCGGACAATGATTATCGCGTAAAGACGCAAAACACGGATTTGCAAACGATGGCCATCTCGTCCGACGAGCAGTGGTTCTGCCGATTCCACGACCGCTATCATAATGAAGCCGTCATGGTGCAGGCGGGCTTCGTGGATCGCGTTTGGGCTGACCGCCTGATGCTGGGTCTGACTTATAGCCGGGAATATGCGGACGTGCAAAACGCGAATCTGATGAAGATCGTTTTCGGGGCCAAACATCGCCGCGCTGAAGGCTGGACGCCACGTCTGACCTACGCCAAGCGGAACCTGTTCGTGCGCAACCTCGATTTGAACCTCTCCGCTAAGTATGACGTCGTAACCACGAACAATGTGGATACGGCCGCACGGACCTATAATTGGGAGGGCCATTTTATCAGCAAACCCACACAGGGGGAAGGCATTGCCACCATCGCCGAGTATCGCGGACGAACGGGCGTAGTCGTCACGGGGCTGAAGTATCGCTGGGGCGGACATCACTTCGTCTCTCTTAACCATACCTACTCCAACTACATGCGCCAGACTACGGACAACGCCGCGAATGCTGTGCAACAGACGGCCGCCACCTTCATGCGACGCAAAAACGTAAAGCACATCTTCGGCGCACAGTATAAATTCATGCCGAACGAACACTGGAATGCGCTGCTGATGCTGAAGCACTACGATACGCACGTACGCGGCCCGGTGAATGTCTCTCAAGTGGCGGGACGCAACGTTTACGAGGAGCAGGAACGAAACAGTCATGCGTTGGGCTATGGACTGGCGGGGACATACTATATCAACCCCGATTTTCAGCTCAAGGCGTCGTTCGAAAAGACCTTTCGCCTGCCTAACGTGCGCGAGCTTTTCGGCGATGGCGATTATGAGCAGGGCGACGCAGCCCTCCGCCCGGAGCAGAGCTATAATGTAAACTTGAACCTGCTCTACGAACGGACCTTCTCCCCCATGCATCACCTCAGCTTGGAGGTCGGACTGAACAATCGCAACATCCGCGATTATCTGATTCGTACCATCAGCCCACGCGGCACAGCGATCAGCACGAACCACGGCAAAGTGACGGGCTTCGGACTGGACCTCAGTGCGCGATACATCTACCGAGACGCTCTCACGCTCAACGCTTCTTATGCCCTGCAAGACATGCGCAATCGCGAACGCTACACGAGCAAGGGCGCAACGTCAGTCACATACGGCGACCGGGTGCCTAACCTACCCTATTCGTTCGGCAACCTCGACGCGACGTATAAATTCCGAGGCGTGTTGGGGGCGCGAAACACACTCTCGCTCAGTTACGGCCTGCAATATGTGCATCGCTTCTTCCGCTCCTGGCGAGGCGAGGGCGCCAAGATTTACATTCCCAAACAGCTCTCACACGATCTGGGCGCAGTGCTCGCCATCGCCAACGGACGCTATAACATAGCCGTCGAAGCGAACAACATCACTAACGAGCTGCTTTACGACAACTACAGCTTGCAGAAGCCCGGTCGCAGCTTTGCTATCAAGTTCCGCTACGTATTCAATAAGTACTTCAACGATTAAAACGACTCATACACACTACAAAGAATGAATTTTACCAATCCATTGAGCAGATCAGCTGTACGACTCGCTATCAGCCTGATTTTCGGGGGCGCACTCATTGCCCTCACCTCCTCTTGCGAGAAAGAAGAACCCAACAACGGCGAGGCCTTCAACAAAGGGAAGGGCCCCTTTATCTTAGCCGTCAGGGCTCCAAATGGTACCGAGTACGTCATTCAAGCTGACGAAATAGAGGGAAAGACGTTCAACATCAAGGACAACATCATGGAGATGCCCAAGGTGCACTACACTTGGCTTTTCCGCGGAAAGGTGGCTATCGGAATGAGCTATCAGCAGAGCGATCCCGGTGTCGGATACGTACTCCGGCTAAAGGCTGACAGCACGTTGGAGAAGATTGGCGAATTTGTCGTGCGTAACCGCTTCACCAATTATCAGTTCCTGAACGACCATACGTTTATCACCAGTGTAGGCGGACAGGTCTCATCCCATATGAAGCGTCCAGACGGTACGCTGCGCAACGACGGCGCCACGTTCGAATTTTGGGACATCCGCAGCAACGCTATGGTACTTAACCATCAAAAGACCATCTGGACGGAGGATATTACGGGCAACGGGGAGCAAATCACATTCTCGAGCATCGTCGATATGGGCGACGGGACGTTCCTCACAGCTATCGTACAGTCTAGCTTCAAACAGCGCGGGGCAGACGGAGGCTCCAGCGTGGGAGACGTAAAATATCCCGATAGTGTCTGGGTAGCACGCCTCGACACCGCTCTCAACGTAAAGCATATCTATCGTGACGATCGTATCAGCTACGCTGCTGGACAGTATCGCGCACAAATGCTTCGCTCGGTGCTCAAGACAGACGACGGTACAGTCTATGTTTTTTCCAATGCCTTTAATGCTAAAACGACGCGTAAAGCCGGTGCTCTACGTATCAATAAGGGCGCGGATGCCTTTGATCCCAATTATTACTTCAATATTCAGGACAAAGCGAACGGCTACAAATTCCGCCGTGTGTGGTATTTGACGGACGACAAATTTCTCCTTGAGCTCTATAATACGATTAAGGTCGAAACGCTTACCCCCGGACATCAGTTCGCTATCATTGATATGAGTGAGCAGTCACTCACTTGGTTGCAAGGCCTACCGGCTAAGGGAGACATCATCTCAGGCACCGAAAGCGGCGGCGTGCCTATGTTTCATAATGGCTACATCTACCTGCCGATCACCAAGATTAAAGAGGATGCGGCCATCTACAAGGTAGACATTCGCACCGCCGTGGCCACCAAGATCACCACCATCAAGGGCGCTGAGGAGGTGCGCTCTATCGGTTATTTGAAATAACAAGAAAAGAGGGTGCGCCACGTATGCAACCCTTTTTCTGTATCTATTATTCAATCCATAAACTAATCAGATATGACTACAAGTAAGTATGTAAAGGGAATTTCCCTGATGATGCTGGCGGGTGCAGCCCTTTCACTCACCGCCTGCGACAAAGACAACCCCACGCCTAACAACGGCGGGCAAGTAGAACCTGCGAAGGTGAAATTCATTGTCACCGCCTCCGATCTCGAGAAAGATCTCTTTGGTGGCGCCTACATGAAGGTCTTTGATGACCTCACCAACACGTCTCGAACGAACGTAAGCATCTATGGCGAAGCTGACGCCTTGAAGAGCTTCGACGGCTACACACAATTCGCATTCAACCATACGACGAACGTCTTCACAGCATCGATTTACGCAAAGGGCGGATCAGAGCAAGGCATCGGAAAGCGTCAAAATGGCCTGCGCACTTATACCTATTCCGACGGCAAGCTCACGGTCCTTCAGCCCCTGAAGATTGATAAGTTCGGCAACGTGGGTGCCTACGGCTCCTATTCTTACGCTACAGAGCTGGGCAACCCGTTTGTCATGCGTGTGGATGCTAAAGGCAACGGACAGAAAATTGCTGTCGACTTCTCAAAGTGGCAGATCAACGGGGCCAATCCGGACATCTACGGAATTACCGATCTCGGAAACAATCAAGTGGCCATCGCCGTCACCTATGCCGATCGTGACAGCTTCGGTGTTGCCTTTGCTGACTATGACTTGAATGTCTCTTCCGTCATTACTTCCACTCGCGCCGGACACGGAGCTGCCGGACGCAAGGCTACACGCTATAATCCACTTGTCAAGGATGCTGACGGCAACCTGTACGCCTTCGGTGGAACGGCCACAAGCGACGCCAAGGTGGGTGCCGTCCGAATCAAGAAGGGCGCAAAGGAATTTGACACGGACTATTACTTCGACCTCTTGAAAGCCTCCGACGGCTACCGTGTACGCAAGGCATTTCACATCACGAGCGATAAATTCCTCCTGGAATTTTTCGCAGAGAAAGGCAAGGCCGAAAACATGGGTGCTACGGGACGCTTCGCTGTAGTCGATATGAGCGACAAGTCACTGACATGGGTGACCGGTTTGCCGGCTAACATCTCCGGCTGCTATATCGGTTGGGGCGATAGTTACAACGGCAAATTCTACTTGCCCGTCAGCTCTGGCACTGGTCTCTTGAAAGAAGCGGCCAAAGGTGTCACACCGACAGTTTACGCTATCGATGCCGCTACGGCTCGCGCTACGGTCTTTATGACTCTCAAGTCTGACAACGTCATCAAGGGCTTCACCATCGCTACGAAATAAGGTTCGACTATTGTAATTCTATTATTAGAAGGGCATGCTTCATCCCCCAGCGGGTGCAAGCATGCCCTTCGTTGTTCTCACTGCGAAACGAAGCCAGAAGTGTTCCTAAAAATCCAGATCCTATTGTAAAACCGTCTGAGAATAGTTTGGAATCAATGATCCTACAACAAAACCAGTCAGGATCGGGTAGGATGCCAAACACATATCCCAAATAATCACTAAAGATCGAACCTCAACCATTACTCACAACCGACGCCGTGGCGTTTTGGACGGAGATTCTACATTTGCGACCGCTTCGAACGAGGCTTTTTATTCACAGAATGAACGAACAAGATTTACGAACATGATTACGATAGACCAACTGAAGGATATGTTGGAACGCGAGCAGGCGTTGAGGAGGTTTCTTTGACGTCGATGCGAAAACCGTTCAATTAGAGGAAGAAGAGCTGCGCACGCGCGACCCGGCCTTCTGGGAAGACGCCCAACGGGCGGAGGCGCAGATGAAAGTGGTCAAGGATCTGAAGAAATGGATTGAGCTATACCGCGCTGTCCACGATGCGACTGAGGAGCTGAGTCTGGCTTTCGAATACGTCAAGGAGGGCGTGACGACCGAAGACGAGGTCGACGCCGCCTATGCGCGCACGAAGGAACTGGTGGAGAATCTCGAATTCCGCAACATGTTGCGCGGCGAGGCCGACGCCATGAACTGCGTGCTCAAGATTAACTCCGGCGCAGGTGGTACCGAAAGCCAAGACTGGGCTTCGATGCTTATGCGCATGTATATGCGTTGGGGCGAGGCCAATGGATACAAGGTGACCATCAGCAACCTACAAGAAGGCGACGAGGCGGGCATTAAAACCGTGACGATGAATATCGAAGGCGACTACGCGTACGGCTATCTCAAGGGCGAGAATGGCGTCCACCGCTTGGTGCGCGTCTCACCCTACAACGCGCAAGGAAAACGCATGACGTCGTTCGCCTCCGTGTTTGTCACACCGCTCGTGGACGACACGATCGAGGTCAACGTGGAGCAGGCACGCATTTCGTGGGACACGTTCCGCTCCGGCGGCGCGGGAGGTCAGAACGTCAACAAGGTGGAGTCGGGCGTCCGTCTGCGCTATCAGTACAAAGACCCGTACACGGGTGCCGAGGAGGAGATCCTCATCGAAAACACCGAGACGCGCGATCAGCCGAAGAACCGCGAGAACGCCCTCCGTCAACTCCGATCCATCCTTTACGACCGCGAAATGCAGCATCGGATGGAGGAGCAAAACAAGGTGGAGGCCGGAAAAAAGAAGATCGAATGGGGGTCGCAAATCCGCAGCTACGTCTTTGACGACCGCCGCGTGAAGGATCACCGGACGAACTTCCAAACCTCCGACGTGGGCGGCGTGATGGACGGTAAGATTGATGGATTTATTAAGGCTTACTTGATGGAGTTCGCAGCCGTAGAGAATTAGGCGGGATCGTCTATCAGACGCCCAAACAGGTCTACGCCTCACTACTTCAACTACCTCCGAACTACTTCTGACTCCCTACTCCAATGAATAAAGCAACCCGCCCACTGCGGTTCCTGTTTATTGTCCAAGGTGAGGGGCGCGGCCACCTGACGCAAGCGCTCTCACTCGCCGATATGTTGCGGCGCCACGGCCACGAGGTCGTGGAGGTGCTGGTCGGTAAGAGTCACGGGCGCGAGGTGCCTCCCTTCTTTCGCGCCAAGATCAAAGCGCCGGTGCGTGCCTACGAAGCCCCGTCGCTGATCTATAAGAAGGATCGCAAGCGACTCGACAAGCTCCGCACGGCCTTTTACAACGGCAATCCGCGAAAGCTGCGGCAGTACGGCCAAAGCATTGAAATGATTCACCGACGGATCAAGAAGCAGCAGCCGGACGTGGTGGTGAACTTTTACGAGATGCTCCCCGCCCTGGCGCAGCTGCGCTTCCGCACGGACATCCCCTTTGTCAACATCGCCCATCAGTACCTGCTGCGCCACCCCGATTATCGGCATGGCACGGGCGACGCACAGAGCCTCCTGATCCTTCGTCTGCACACGCTGCTGACGGGTATCGGCGCCACGAAGCTCCTGGCCCTATCCTTCTATCCGATGAAGTCCTGCGCCCGGGAACGCATTGTGGTCGTGCCGCCGCTCCTCAGGCGTGAGGTGCTCGACCTGCAAGCCACGGAAGGGGATTACATCCTCGGCTATATGCTCAATCAGGGCTTTGAGAACGAAGTGCGCCGTTGGCACGACGCCCATCCGGACGTCCGCCTGCATTTCTTCTGGGACAAGCGTGACGCCCCGGCGGAACTCCGGGTGGACGACACGCTGACGCTTCACCGCATCGACGATGAGCAATTCCTCCATTACATGGCAGGCTGCCGCGGTTACATCACCACGGCCGGATTCGAGTCGGTCTGCGAAGCGCTCTATCTGAATAAGCCCGTCATGCTCATCCCCGCGCACTTGGAACAAGAGATCAATGCCGCCGACGCCTCGTCGATCCCTGGCGCCGCCACGACGGGTGACTCGTTCGACCTCTCGCACCTGCTGGACTTTATGCAGACTCCGCGCACGTTCGATCACGACACCTTCCGCCGCTGGCTGCTCTCGGCCGAAGAGACTTTCATACGCGAACTGACGTCCGTGGTCGATCGGGAGTAGCGCGTGGAGAGAGGCGCGTTGAGGGGTAGATGACTCTTCGCCCAGCCCTAAGCGCTATCCTCCGACCTCAGTAAATGGAGAAGCCTTCGGGCTTGATCACCATCCCTAGGCGGAGGACACTCTTGAAACGGTCGTAGTCGAGGAGGTTTTCGCCGTAGCCGTTGTAGTACTGGAAGAAGAGGTACTGATTGGCGTGACGGCTGATCTTGAGGCTAAGCTCCCATTGGGTGTTGAAGCTGAAGGAGTGCGCCCGCCAAGTGGCCAGCATGCCCGCCTGCACACGCCGATTGTCCGTGCGATAGAGCAGCCCCATCTGTGCCAGACCCGAGTAGCGGAGGATGTTGCGATTGTTCTCGCCGTCCACGATGGGGATCCAGGCCTTGAGCTGCATTTCCATGTGGCGATTGAGGAGGAGGGTGCTGCTGAGCGAGACTTTGTTCCAACTGCGTGACGCGGGGCCGTCCTTGCCGTTCGACTCATGCTCCAACATGAAGAGGGCGTGACCGATGTACTTGTTGTGGTAGACAATGAGGTGACCCAAGCCTACGCCGGGATTGAAGTTTAGGTCTCGCATCGGGAGCGACTCCTCCAAGACGTTCCAGATCGTCTTCTGCGTGAATTGCAGGAAGAGATACGTGTCGAAAGGCAGGCGACTCTTGGTCAGACGATGGATGATGCTGATCTGAAACTTCACGTTGGCGTTGTCGCGGCGGACAGGCCCGCCAATCGGAATGCCGCCGATGAAGTAGTTGTCGCGGAAGATGCCGAAGTATGGCCCGCTCTCGATGACCGCCCGCACGCTGTCGGCGTTGTAATCCGGGCGTGCATCCTCGATGCGGCGCAGGAGCTCCGTGCGGAGGCTGTCGCCACGCATGCGGCCACGCTTGAAGGCCGACACGTCTTGTTGCGCATGCGTGGCCGTCGGCAGGGCCAGAAGCAAAATGGATAAGAGATAAACGTAATTCATAAACAGGGGGCGTGATTTTACAGGTGGCAAACGTAGCCACGACGCCCCACAGCGAGCGTGGGCAGCCACCGGAGGCCCACAAAAAGCGCCTTCCGGGGGTTCACCCAAAAGCGCAAGTTTCACCTATTCAGAAAACAGATATATAGTCATGGCGAAAAAGAAAAAAGCGGCTGCTACCCAAGCCCGAAAAGAAGAAGAGGCACGACGATACAACGTCTACAAGAAACGCGTCTTCAACCTGCTCCGCGAGCTGGGGTATAGTGAAGCCATACAGTACATCGACCGTTCCATGTTGCGCGTCCTCTACTCCGCTCGACCGACGCTGCTCCGCATCAACGCCGCGGATATGACCATCTTCAACAAGGAAGACTTGGACATCATCAAGAGCGAGTTCTACTACTACATGGACTTCGACAAGATGCCCTTCACTCTGCGCGAGGGCGAGAAACGCACCATCTCGGCCCTCGACTTCTACGACATTTGGATGCCCCTCTCGCTCTACCTCCTGCGTGAGCCCAAGTATCCGGAGGACAAGATCTACGCCCGCATTGTAGACATCATCGAGGCGGGCGGATTCTCCATGCGCGGCATCAACAACCCCTACGAGTTCTCGGCCGAGTTCGACCGCGTGCTGGTGCGCATGGAGTATCAGTACACCAGCACGCTGATGACCTACATCTTCCAGCTCTCCAACCCCTGCATGCACCTCTTGTGGTTCAAGAAGCGCAACTTCGAGATGTTGCGTAACCGCGTCGGGCGCACGGTCGACTTCTCCTCCTGCAAGCCGCAATCCATCTGGGGCACCGACCGCAAGGGCGAGCGACGGCTACTCTTCCGCGTCGGCTTTCCGGACATCCTCAACGACGGCCTCCGCTGGCTCTCGGCCTGCATCCCCCACAATCCCTACATCCCCGAGCTGGACCCCGACCGCCCCTACGACGTCTACATCCAGGAGCACGCCATCAAGCGCATGTTCGAGCGCGTCGACGGCCTCTCGCCCAACGTGGTCAATACGTACATGAACTTCTGCTTCACCTCCTTCGACGTGGATTGGTACAAGGGTTCGCTGCTGATCTCCTTCAGCGTCTTCAGCTTCCGGGTGGGGTATTTCTTTGCCGACTTCACGCGTGATCGTAAGATCGTCATCCGCACCTTCTACTTCATCACCTACGACCACACGCCCGAGGGTGAGATCCTCTCCAGCTACGCCGGCCTCAAGGCCCTCGACAAGCGTTACCTCTGCATCGACCGCCTCAGCACCTTCTTTGCCTCCAAGATCGACCAGCGTTCGCGTCTGGCGAGTCTCTTCCGCGAGGCCGGCTGTGAGCACCTGCTCCGCCTCAACGAGATGCGCGAGCTGGCCGACCGCGAAGAGAAGCTGACCAGCATCTCCAACGAGTTCATCGAGAAATACCTCTCCTCACTCGACGAAGACGTCTGACCGCAAGCGAAAACGTGGGGGGCGCAAGCCGGGCGCACCCTTGGGCCTCCCCTCCCCCATCGTGTACCCGGCTTTCGTGTATTGTTGCCCCGGAGAGGTGCTTTATTTTCACTACAAAAAGGCACGTCTATATTTGTGGCCGCAAGAGAAAAACGAGTCGTCTCTCTAACGAAAAATAGAATCCTCCATAAAGCAACATACATAACCCCCAGAATAAAAATCGAACAATATGAGTGAATCTAATTCTTGGGACAAGGTGATGAATCTCGCCTTATCCATGCCGATGGTGAAAGTGGACAGGAACACTTTCTTGATGAATGAGTTTTCCATGTATGACAACGCCGATCAGCTGCGCGACAAGCGGCCGATTGACCTCTTCGACGCCGAGGCCATCGAGCGCGCCGCACGGGGCGTCATCAATTCGCATCTGACCACGGCTACGGTCACCTCCACCGCTGCTGGTATCCCCGGCGGACTGGCTATGGCAGCCACCATGCCGGCCGACATTGCGCAGTATTACTGGCATGTGTTGGTGGTAGCCCAGAAGTTAGGCTACCTCTACGGATGGCCCGACCTGCTGGACGACAAGGGGCAGATCACCGAAGGCACGCGCAACGTGCTGACGCTCTTCGTGGGCGTCATGTTCGGCGCTCAGGCCGCCAGCAAGCTGGTTGGCGAAATTGCCAAACGTGTCTCCCTGCAAGCCGCCAAACGACTGCCGCAACAAGCGCTCACCAAGACGATGTATTACCCCGTCATCAAGCAGGTCGCTAAATGGATCGGCTTCAAGATGACCAAGGACACGTTTGGGAAAGGTGTGGGCAAGGCGATCCCCATCTTGGGCGGTGTGCTTTCAGGCGCCATCACGGCCTTCTCCTTCAAACCGATGGCTGAAAAGTTGCAAAAGCATTTGCGCGAAGAGATGCCCATGATGCGGTCGCTGAACGAGAACGTCTTCTTCGACGAAAACAACATCGAAGACGTCGCCTTTGAAGAGCAAGACCTACAGGAGACGCCCGAGAATCTGGAGAAAATCAAGATCCAAGCCTGCATCAACATTGCTAAGATCGACTTCGATTTCAGCCAAGAAGAGAAGGATTTCATCACAGAGATGATCGATAATTCTGATGAGCTGAGGAATAGAGAGAAGAAAGAGCTCCTCGAGCAGCTGAACGACGAAAAGCTCGTGGACATCGACTTCAACCGCCTCCGCGGGAACATACTCTACGCCACCGCGCTGCTTGAGAGCCTGATTGCTGTCGTGAAGGTCGACAACATCGTCCGCCCCGCTGAGAAGATCTACCTCTTCAAGATCGCCCACGATCTGGGCTTCGACAAGGACACGATCAAGGAAATGCTCGAAGAGAGCAAGTGACACCGCAGAGAGGAGTCAGGCGCCCCCGCCTGACTCCTCCATGATAATGGGTGGCATTTGCAGGCACTCGAATCTTTCTACTTTCGCCCCCGCTGCGGGGCGGAGGCCTCTGGAAGAAACTTCCACGGTACCTCCAACAGCTGCAAACCTTCTGGAAGAAACTTCCACGGTACTCCCAACGGCTGCAAACCCTCTGGAAGAAACTTCCACGGTATCCCCAACGGCTGCAAACCCTCTGGAAGAAACTTCCACGGTATCTCCAACGGCTGCAAACCCTCTGGAAGAAACTTCCACGGCACTTCAACCAGCTGCGAACCCTCTGGAAGAAACTTCCACGGCACTTTAACCAGCTGCGAGCCCTCTGGAAGAAACTTCCACGGTACTTCAACCAGCTGCAAGCCCTCTGGAAGAAACTTCCACGGTTTGACTCGCTGTGCCCGCCGTCCATTCACATTACATTTTTCATAAAGAGATAACCCACATCCACTTGATCAATTAAAAACTGAACCAGATGAAACGAGCTAAACCCATTGACACCATCTATATTCATTACCCGCTGGGTATGCATGTTGGTTTGCAAGAAGTGTTGTACGGACTGATCCAGCCGATCGCCCCTGAGAAAATCCTTTTGGAAGCCACCGACATCCCCTTGTGGAAGGCCGACATCGACAAAGAACGAGAGGTGGTTCGCGAAACGAAAGCCTCCGAAGAGACCAAAGCCCTCGCGGAAAAGGATGCGAAACGCGATGAGATCATCACCTCGCTCTTCCAAGAGATTCGGCTGGCTGACAAGTCGCTCATCGAAGCCCGCAAGGCCGCTGGCCATCGGCTCCGCCTCGTTGTCGACACCTACAAAGGCCTGCAAAGAGAGAACCTGTTTGAAGAGACCGGACATGTATCCGGCCTGCTGAACGACTTAGACAAGCCCGCCGCTGTAGCTGATCTGACCGCCCTCGGTGTGAAACCTTTGGTTGAAAAGTTGCGCACCATCAACGGCGAATTCATTGCCCTGCGCGATACCCGTTTGAAGGCGAAGGCCGCCGTCAATTTGCCGACGGGCACCAGCCTCCGCAATAAGAACGACGACACGGCAAACCAGATCTTCCGACACATCGAGGCCGCTTATCTGGCTACCACCTCCGACGAAGACCGCAAAACGATCAGCGAACTGATCGACCAACTGAACCAAGCGCTCCGTGACGTCAAAACGACTCACCGCCAAAGCCTCGCCCAAAAGAAACCCAAGGATCCCAAGACTCCCGATCAGCCGAAGGATCCGAAGCAGCCGGAGACGCCTCAGCCGCCCAAACCGGGTGGCGAGAAACCGAAGGATCCGAAGAAACCCGACGACGGTAATCCTGACATCACGTTGCCGGAGGAATAGGGTACCGTTGTAGGGGCGAATTGCATTCGCCCTACGGACACTCCGGAATGATTAAAGGGCATCCCCAAACAGATGGGGATGCCCTTTTTTGTACCCGGTTGGCATGGATCGTTCGGCCCCGTGGGGCCGTTTGGTAGGGCGTATGCAATACGCCCCTACATGTACCCGGCAAACTTGGCAGGCATCCCTGATGCCCCCCTACAGACTGTCGGCTTTTCGTTTCCCCCGTCGCTTACGGCGGAAGAGGCGGCCGATGTAACGCAGGCCGAGGACGAAGCCGCTGACCGAAACGGCCGTGCCGCCAAGCAGTAACACCCGCATGACGACCGTCCACAGCGCGGGATGATCGATCAGGAACGGGAACCGCAGGCTGTGCAGCCCCTTGTACATCCAAAAGCCCGCGCGACGATGGTCGCTGTAGTCGCGCAGCTGGCCGTTCGCGGGGTTGATGTAGTACGTGGTATGATCGGCGTCGGCTACGCGAATGCGGTAGACGGGCAGCGGGAGGCGTCCCTTGCGGTCGAAGTAATAGGTGTCATAGTCCACCATCGATTCCGTGCTGAGTTGGGCGTCTGAAGCGTGGAGTCGCCGAACGGCTTCGGTCACTTGCTCGCGGGTGAGAGCCAGCGGACGGAGCGTAGTGGCGTCCAAGGTTTGTCCCTCTTTTTCGTCTTGTAGACGCACCTCATAAGCGGGGCGGCCGAAGAAGTGCGTCCAGCGGATCTGCACGATGGATCCATTGATAGAGCTGTTATTCGTCGTGAAAAGCTCGCGATAGTCCATCGGGTACGACGCGGGGTTGGGCGCGAGGGCCTCGATCGTATCGCGGGCGGCCGAGGGGGCGTGTTGCGGCATGAACCATTCGGGGGGATCAGCCAGCGACATCATGCCGCTGAAGGCCCACGTGAGGGTGACGAGTCCGAAGACAAGCCCCGTGAGATGGTGCCAGTAATACCACCGCTTTTTGTAAGGGATGAATCGTTTCTGCCGGCGGCGGCGCGCCTGAACGGTGGTATAGACGCCGACGTAGAGGCCGGCAATGACCATGATGCAACCGATGCCGGAGAGCCAGATGACGGTGCGGCGCCAGAGGTCGGCGTCCTGCCTGAGGCGGGTGAAGTAGACCCAATGCGGGATGGGCCCGAGCCAAGCCCAGATGCGCTCTTTGAGGGTGGTGCGTTGGAGCACTTCGCCGGTGCGTGAGGCGACGTAGAGCTGCGTATGGTCGGCGTCGGCAAAGCGGAAGCGGAGGATGGGCAGCTCCTCGCGCAGTCGGCCGAAGGGGATCCACTGGTCGAGGTCGCGGAGGGTGTCTACGGCGGCTATGGGTGCGTCGCACCAGGTGGCGGCTACGCGGCGGAGGTAGGTTGCGTCGATGGTGGGCAGCGACTGGGTGCTGTCGGCCGGGAGGCGGAGCGTCTCGTCGCCGGCGTGCACCTCAAAGACCGTCTGCCCGAGATAACGGCTGACGGAAAGTCCGTCGATGTGGCCGAGCGAGTCAGGCACGCGGCGGAGCACGGACTCGACCGGAGGCAGATCGGCCGTGTCTAAGGGTTCGAGTCGGGCGAGGCGATCGTCGGCCGTGACGCGTGGGAAGCCGTGGTACATCATCACAATCCCGGAGACGAACCAGGCGACGAAGAGTAGACTCAGCAGCGTGCCCGTGACACGATGCAGGGTGAACATAAAGCGGGTGAACATAGGGGTAGAGGATAGAGGATAGAGAGTAGAGGGTGGAGAGTAGAGGGTAGAGGATAGAGGATAGAGGATAGAGAGTAGAGAGTAGAGGGTAGAGAGTAGAGGGTAGAGGATAGAGGGTAGAGGGTAGAGAATACAGGGGCGAACCATTGCTGATTCGCCCCCAGACATAAAAAGAACAGATTACAGACTGTATCCGATCGTAAACAAGTAGCTGCGCGGGGTGCGGGGCGTGATCTGTGTGCCGAGCGACTGTGTGAAGGTGCGGTCGTCGAGGACGTTGTTGATGTTCACTTGCAGACGGATACCGTTCTTCAGGCGATAAGCGATGCCGAGGTCGGTGTCCCAATAGGCGCCGTAGATGAGGGTCTTGTTCAGGTCGCGGTAGACGTTATCCATGTAGTTGGCCGTGGCGTTCAGCCCGAGGCCTTGAAGTGGTCCGCGGGTGAAGGTGTAGCCGGCTGCGAGGTAGAACGTGTTCATGGGGATACCGGCCTGGCGCATGCCGTCCTGCACCTGGGTGCCTTTGTCCATGAATCCGTCTTCGATCAGGCGTTCAGGGCTGAAGCTGAACTTGCGGATACGGGAGTCGGTGTAGCCGTAGCCCGCCAGGAGTGAAAGACCTTCCGTCGGCGTGTAAGCCACTTCCACCTCGAGGCCCTTAGAGTCTGATCCGGCCACCTGAGCGACCACACTCTTCGTCTTTCCGTCCGTGGGATCGACGTAGCGACTGTTGAGCGTCTTGTTCTCGTTTTCGCGGCGGATGTAGAAGAGGCTGGCCGTGGCTTGGAGGCGAGACGTAAGGTTGTAACGGGCACCGATCTCGCCCTGATACCCCTTCTGCGCCTTGAATGCTTCTTCGCCCGAGGTGGGATAGAAGCGGTTGCCGTCGGCACCGATGTAGACCGTAGTGGCAGTATTCACGATGTTGCGGTAGGGCTGGAAGAAGTTGGCAAACGAGCCATAGAGGGAGAAGCCCGGCGTAGGTAGGTAGACGGCGCCGATGCGGTAGGTGAAGGCTGAGGTAGACGTCTGGTCGTAGTCCGGCAGTTCGCTGTATTCGCGCGTCTTGAGGCGGTTGATCTTGGCCGTGGCTGTCTTGAAGATGAACTGATCAAAGCGGCCGGAGAGCATCACCTTGAACTTCTCAGAGAGCTCCAAGAGGTTTTGTAGGTAGAGGCTGTGCGTATAGTTACGCGTGGACGTTCCGCCGCTGAAATGAGGCTCCATGTAACCCATGCTGTGCGGGTTGCGGACGGCCACTTTAGAGTTCAACCCAGGGCCCTCGATCAGGTCAGAGAGCTTGTAGCCGCCGCCATAGCCGCGATAGGTGTCACGGAAGAAATAGACATAGTTGTAGCCCGCGAGGTAATTGTACTTCATGCCGCGGCCGAGCGAGACGCTACCGGAAGCCTCGAGCTGCTCGTTGACGGTGTGCACGGTGTAGGCGAATCGCAGCGGGTAGGTCAGTTGCACGGTGTCGAGGTCGATGAACTTCTTCTTGCCGCCAGCCATATAGTAATGCTTGTAGATCGGCTCATCGCTGGTGGGATAGCTGAGCTCCTCGGTGCTGAAGTAGTCAATGTTGTCGTAGGTATACGCCAATCGGTTCTCGAGCTTGAAAGCGGGCGAGAAGCGGTAGTTGTACTTCACCGATACGTTCGAGCCGTGATGCAGCATGAAGTCCGATTCATTATTGTAGCGCCAGCGAGGATTGAGTCCCGGTTGGCTTTCGCCCTTGGCCAGATACGGTGTGCCGTCGGCGTTGAAGATGTCGTTAGCCATGAGCTTCGGCAGACCGATATCCGTACCATAACTGTCACGGTTGAAGCCGCCGCGGATGTCCAGCTCCTGATTCTCCCAGCGGGCACCGATGGCGGCGTAGCCCGAGAAGCGGCGGTCGTTGGCGTAGCGATAACCCTCCACGTCTTGCCAGTTGAGGACGGCGCGGTAGTTGAACGGTCCGATGAGTCGTCCGCCTATGTCGATCATGGCGCGGCGGTCGTTCCATGAGCCGTAGGTGAGGCGTGTGTTGAGCGTCGTGCGGGCGGTAGGCGATTTACGGATGATGTTGAGGATGCCCCCGACGGTCGAGTGGCCATAGAGCACGGAGGCAGGGCCTTTGAGCAGCTCGATACGCTCCACGGAAGCCAAGTCGCCCATCGGCGCGGAGTTGTTGATCGAGGTGCGCTCGTCACGCACACCATCGATCATCACCGGGGTGTGGTCGAAGCCGCGCACTTGGAACTGTTGGTAGGCGCCATAAGTAGTGCGCATGCGGGTACCGGGCAGGAACTTGACGGCGTCTTGCAGGTTGACGATGCCGCGGTCTGTGAGCATGGAGGTGGGGATCACGGAGCCCGATACGGGCAGGTAAGCATTGGGCACACCGAGCTTGGTGATCGACATCGGACGCTGACGCGTGGCGGTTACGGATACCTCGTCGAGTCGGAAGGTAGTGTCCTGGAAGTTGGTGTACTCGCGTTTGGTGTGGCCATCCTGCGCGTATAGCATCGGGCACAGGGCAAGGCCGAGGAGAAGGGTAAGTGATGATTTCATTCTCGTGTAGTGTTTGATTGTGACAAATGTTTTGTGCGATTATTTCTGCGATAGGGAAATGCGTGCTTGGAGTAGCGGGGGCGAATCGGTGAATAGGGTGTAGTGCGATTCGCCCCCCATATCCTTGAAGGATGAGATTACAGGCTGTACGCAGCAGAGATGAGGAAGTTGCGGGGCATGCCGGGCACGTACTGGCTGTCGAGGGCTTCGTTGTAGTAGTCTGTGTTGAAGACGTTGTTGACGTTCAAACGCAGCCGGACGCGGTTGGGCAGGCGGTAAGAGATGCTGGCGTCAGTCATCCAATACGAAGGGAAGGTGGAGGTGTTGGAGAAGTCGCGGTAGACCTCATCTTGATACGTGACGTCGAAGTTGAAGCCTAATCCGCGCAACACACCTTCGCGAATCGTATAGTCGGCGTAGACGTAGAAAGAGTGGAGTGGCGAATAGGCGTAGCGCTTACCGACCAGATTTTCGCCGTCCAAGTAAGGATTGGTGGCGATCTTACGAAGGCGGGTATCGGTGTAGCCATAGCCGGCCGTGAGCGAAAGACCGCGGATGGGGCGATAAGTCAGCTCTAAATCGAAGCCGCGCGAATCCATGCGTCCCACCTGGCCCACGACGTATTTGTCGAGCTTCTCGCCATTGATGACTTCGCCCTTGTAGGCCATGTATTGGCGCTCGTTCTCGCGATTGATGTAGAAGAGGCTGAAGTCAGCGCTCAGCTTATCGTCCAGCTCATAGCGCGCCCCGACCTCCACTTGTATGCCGCGCTCGGGGTCGAAGATCTTGCGGCTGTCTTTGTTGGGGAAGAACTCGCGGCCGTTCCGGTCGAAGTAGCGGGTGTTGTCACTGTAGGTGGTGTTGTCGGGCTTGAAGTAGGAGCCGACCGAGGCGAAGAGGGACAGCGGCTGGACGGGAATGTAAACCAACCCGGTGCGGAAGGAGAAGGTGCTCGTGGCGGTGCGAGTGAAGAGACTGTCTGCAGGCATCTCAAATTCTGCGCGTCCGTCAATGGTGGGGACACCGGAGACGCGCTTGTAGGAATAGAGGTCGTAACGCCCGGCCAGTAGCATCTTCAGCTTCTCGTTCAGCTCGAGCAGGTCTTGCAGGTAGAAGCCGTGCATGTAGATGCGTGACACGAAGGCTTTGCTGAAGCGTGTCTCCATCCAACCGATGCTGTGCGGGTTGTAGACCGAGCCGATGCCCGTGAGTCCGGGGCCGTAAACATCCTTCCCGAGGTCGTAGCCGCTGAAGGAGTTGCGGTAGAGGGCGATGAGCGAATAGCCGCCGAGGTAGTTGTGCTTGATGGATCCAGTGGTGAAGCGTCCATTCAGCTCTAACTGGTTGTTCCAAGTGCGGGCGATATGCTCAAAGCGCAGGGGGAAGTCATAGCGGAGGGAGTCGAGGTTGATGTAGACCTTGCGATTCCCGGACTTGTAGTAGTGCTTATAGATGGGCTTATCGCTGGTGAGATAGGCCAAGTCCTCAGTGCCGAAGTAGTCAATGTCGTCGTAGGTGTAGGAGAGCTTGTCGGTCAGGCGAGCCGCTTCGCCGAAGGTGTGCCGCCACATGATGGAGGCGTTGAAGTTGCGGTTGTACATGAAGTCCGACTCGCTGTTGTAGCGCGCTTTCTTGTCGAGGTCGGGCAGCATGTCGCCACGGTCGTAAGCCTTTGTGTCGTCGGCCGTGCGATAGATGTCAGCGGGCATGACGTCGGGCAGACCGATCTCCGTCGGGTAAAAGTCGCGGAGAGCGCCGATGCGGATGTCCAGTTCGTCGGCTTCAGTGAGTTTACCGCCCAGAGCGAGGTAGCCTGAGAGGCGCCGCATGGCGTTGTCTCGCCAGCCATCCTGCGTTTGATAGTTGAAGTTGGCGGAGTAGTTGATTGGGCCAAAGAGGCGTCCGCCGAAGCCGAGCGTCGTTTGCAGGTTCTGATAGCTGCCGTAAGCCACGCGTGCATTGACGTGTTGCTGTGCGGTAGGTGCCTTACGCACGATGTTGAGCACGCCGCCCACAGCCGATTGTCCGTAGAGCACCGATGCCGGACCTTTGAGTAATTCAATACGCTCCACGGAAGTCAGATCCATGAAAGGGTAGGAATTGTTGATGGACGAACGCTCGTCGCGCACGCCATCAACCATGATGATAGAGTGGTCGAAGCCGCGGATGGAGATCTGTTGGAAGGCGCCGTAGCTGGTCTGTACGCGTACGCCGGGCAGGAAGCGTGCGGCGTCTTGAATGTTCGTGATGCCGTGGTTGGCAAGCAGCCGTGAGGGCAGGGTGTTGGTGGTGACGGGCAGGTAAGCCGCAGGGACACCCAGCTTCATCACCTCCACTTGCATGGGGCGCTTGGCGGTGACAGAAATTTCGGAGAGCTGGAAGGTGGTGTCCTGGAAGTTGGTGTACTCGCGTTTGGGCTGACCGTCCTGCGCGTGAAGTGTGGTGGTGAGGGTAAGGCCGAGGCCGAAGAAAAGGGTAAGGGGTAATTTCATTCTGATATAATGTTTGGGTGATACTTAATGTGAGTTCGATGTAAGCATAAAATCAGCAGAGACTCTTTACGGAAGCCACGCGATAGCCAAAACGCTTTTGGAAATGCTTGCAACAGTGTTGCAAACGCCAAAAAGTTTTTCGTGGGACTTGCAACGGTGTTGCAAACGCCAGAAAGTTTTTCGTGGGACTTGCAACGGTGTTGCAAACGCCAAAAAGTTTTTCGTGGGACTTGCAACACTGTTGCAAACGCCAGAAAGTTTTTCGCGGGACTTGCAACGGTGTTGCAAACACTTTCAATACCGGAACTCCCCAAACTCACTGCGGATGATCAATTCCTTCCGCTCGGCAGACTCTACGCGGCCCACGATGCGGGCGTCGATGCCGAACGAGCCACTGAGGGCGATGACTTCTTCTGCTCGCTGGGCGTCTAAGTAAACCTCCATGCGGTGGCCCATGTTGAAGACTTTGTACATCTCGGCCCAGTCCGTGCCGCTCTGCTCGCGGATGATGCGGAAGAGGGGCGGCAGGGGGAAGAGGTTGTCTTTAACGACGCGCATGTCGTCGCCGATGAAGTGGAGGATCTTCGTCTGCGCGCCGCCGGAGCAGTGCACCATGCCGTGGATCTCGGGGCGCATAGCGTCGAGCAGGGCCTTGACGACGGGAGCGTAGGTGCGCGTGGGAGAGAGGACGAGGCGGCCGGCATCTACGTTTAGGCCTTCGATGGCCTCCGTGAGGCGGAGTCCACCGGCGTAAACGAGATCGTCCGGAACGGCGGCGTCAAAACTCTCGGGGTATTTCTCGGCCAAGTAGTGGGCAAAGACATCATGGCGCGCGCTGGTGAGTCCGTTGCTGCCCATGCCGCCGTTGTAGGCATGCTCATAGGAGGCTTGACCGAAAGAGGCCAATCCGACGATGACGTCGCCGGGGCGGATACGCGCATTGTCGATCACATCGGCGCGGCGCATGCGGCAGGTGACGGTGCTATCGACAATGATCGTGCGCACCAAATCGCCCACGTCGGCCGTCTCACCGCCCGTGGCGTAAACGCCGATGCCCATCTCACGCAGCTCGGCCAGCAGCTCGTCTGTGCCGTTGATGATGGCAGAGATCACTTCACCAGGGATCAGCAGTTTGTTGCGCCCGATGGTGCTTGAGACAAGGATGTTGTCCGTGGCACCGACGCAAAGCAGGTCGTCGATGTTCATAATCAGCGCGTCCTGTGCAATGCCTTTCCAGACGCTGAGGTCGCCCGTTTCGCGCCAGTATAGATAAGCAAGCGCCGACTTGGTGCCGGCGCCATCAGCGTGCATGATGTTGCAGTAAGCAGGATCAGCACCCAGTATGTCAGGGATGATTTTGCAAAAGGCCTTCGGGAAAAGGCCCTTGTCGATGCGTCGGATGGCGTTATGCACGTCTTCTTTCGAGGCGCTGACGCCGCGCCGTGTGTACCGTTGGTCGCTCATTATTGTTTTGTCTTCTGAGGGTAGACGTTTTCTGTGGTGTTTTGGGTTCTTTTTTCTGAGAAGCCTGAGGGGTTGTCTTCTTGACGAGAGCCGTCTTGGCTGCAGGCTTAGCCGTCGGCTTCGCGGCAGTGGCTTTGGCTGCTGGTTTGGCAGCAGACTTTGTGGCCGGTTTGGCGGCCGGCTTAGCAGCGGGAGTCTTCGCCTTATTAACGACAGAAGCCGCAGGCTTCTTTGCCTGCGGCGCGCGCTGATCTTTAGTAGTGACCTTTTTCGTTGGAGTCGCTTTAGACTTCTCCGACGATGCCACCAGCTTACCCGACTGTTTCTTCGGTGTCGGGACAGGCTTCTTCGCGGCGGGTGGGGAGACGGTTTTCTTCGTCGCCACCGGTTTCTTGGCGCTGGCTATGGCTGACTTCTTGACGGCAGTCGCAGGCTTTTTTACAGCGGCTGCAGCCTTCGGATCGGCTGCGGGTTTCGTGGCAGGCTTAGGAGCATCCGCTTTAGGAGCAGGAGCCGGTTTCTTAGCGTCAGCCGGAGCTGGCTTCTTGGCGGCCGCAGCTTTCGGATCGGCAGCGGGTTTCGCGGCGGGCTTGGGAGCATCTGCTTTCGGGGTAGGAGCCGGTTTAGCAGCCGGAGCAGCTTCCTTTTTCGGTGCAGGTTTCGCCGGAGCGGGTTGGGCAGCTGGCTCTTTTTGAGCTTTGGGAGCGGCCGCTTCCGGTTTCGATTTCTTGGGCACCTTGATACCGTGAGCTGTAGGTTTCGTTCCCGGCTCACGTTGCGTGGCGGCAGCGGGTTTGGTTTCCTCAGGTTTCTTGCGCTCCGGCTTTACCTCGGGTGAGGTGGCGGGACGCTTGGCCGGTGCCGATGGTGTGGAGACGCTCCTTGCGGGTCTCGAGGCGATGGGTTCGGAGGACGAGGCACTGGCCAGGTCATAGGCGTGCAGCTCGTAACGCTCAATCAGCTCGATCAGCTTACTGGCATACTTGGGATCGGAGGCGTAACCACATCGTTTCAATCCATGCGCCCAACCCACATAGTCTGTTGGCTTGAGCTCAAAGAGCGACTTGTAGTGCGCTCTGTCAGCGATGAAGTGCGAGTGATCTTCGTAGGATTGTTCTACGGAGGTGTACTTACGAAAGCGTTCCAAGCGACCATCATCTTGTTTGTAGAGATAGTCACCCGTCCAGTTTCCGCATTTGATACCGAAGTGGTTGTTACCCTGAATAGCCAAGTAACTTTTCCCTGCGCTCGATTCAAGGATACCCTGTGCCAAGGTAATACTGGCAGGTATACGATGTCTGGTCTGCTGATGAATAGCAGCCTGATGATAAGCCTGGATATACTCTTCACAAGCATCCAAATTTCGAACTTCTGTTTTGCCAGCCTCCATGCGTTCGACGAGCACGGGGCCACTGGCAAGCGTAATACAGCCTATAATAACGGCAAGACGATATAGTGATAATGTACGTGGGCGCATCATGTATGAAAGTTCTATTATCTGAGTTTAAGTGTCTCTCCCTCTCGGGGCACATAACTTTGGTTCTTCTCGTTCAGGGCATAGAGCGTACTGACCTGTATGCCGTAGTACTGAGAAATGCTGTGCATAGATTCTCCGATCTGCACCTGATGATAAAGATGGGGCATATCGGCCCGTTTCTTCTTTTTCTCCAGGTAAACGATATCCCCCCGTCGCAGGGAGAAGTTCTCGGGTGATTCGTTGAATCGCGCCAGTTCGCGTGCCGTGAAGCCGAGATCCTGAGCGATCCGATCGAAGGTGTCGTTGTAGCGTGCGATGGTATAGAGTAGGCCACCCGTCTTGTAGACGTCACGGGGTTTCAGACCCTTCTCGTCTGGTGATGAGGGTTGAGGCTGCTCGGCCTTCTTTTTGCCGAATAGACGTTCGAAGAAGGTGCCTTCTTTCTTCCCCGGCTCGGTAAGAGGTCGGGTAGAGGGCTTCTGACTGGGCGTGGTAGGCGTTGTTCGAGGCTGTTCGTTTCTCGTTTTCTCCTGGACCTCACGCGCTATCCTTTTGCCGGTGTCAAAGAGATAGAGTTCATAGTCTTCGATCATTTTGATCAGCTTGTTGGCATAGGCGCGATCGGTGGCGTAGCCGCATTCTTGCAAGCCTTTGGCCCATCCGCGATAGTCCGTCTTGCGGAGGAGGAAGAGTTTGCTGTAGCGCTTTTTGTCGACTAAGAAACGGGAGTGATCTTCATAGGATTCGGCCACGTTGTTGTATTTGCGAAAGCATTCGTCCTTGAGATCGTCGTCCCAATAGGTACGTGCGCCTTTCCAGTCTTTGTGGCACTTGATTCCGAAATGGTTGTTGGACTCTAAAGAGAGGCGTGAAAGCCCTGCGCCAGATTCATGCAGCGCTTGTGCGAGGGTTATGCTGGGGGGTATGTTGTATCGATCACCCTGTTGTACGGCAATATAGCCGTATTGGGTAATGTATTTCTCATAAGCAGGGTGTCGCTTTCGCTCGGCATGGCCTGCCGCTACAATCGTGAAGCCTGTATAGAAAATGAGAATAAAGTATCGGATACATCGAGGGATCATCGGGGCCGTCTCTTTTAGGAATCGGGGCAAAGATAGAAAATAACCAGAACGCCCTTAACCTGTTAGGAAAATCGGGCTACCTTCGTTGGCCCAACCAAAGACCCTAAAATATGCGAGAAGAAAGGATTGAGATACGCCTCCAAAAGGGGCGTATTGAGGAGCTCACGGCGGACGAACGTCGGGGCATGGATGTGGCACTTGCGGCGGCCGAGCGGGCGTACGCTCCGTACTCGGGATTTCACGTCGGGGCGGCCGTGGAGCTGGCTGACGGACGACTGGTGTCGGGCAGTAATCAGGAGAATGCGGCGTATCCGTCGGGATTGTGTGCCGAACGGACGGCCCTCTTCACGGCCGGGGCGCAGTATCCGGACGTAGCGGTGCGGGCGCTGTATGTGGTGGCCATGAAGGATGGCGTGGTGCAGGACAAGATCAGCCCCTGTGGCGGCTGTCGGCAGGTGATCTCGGAGGTGGAGCATCGCTACGGGCAATCCATCCGTATCTACCTCTGCGGACGGACGGAGTATTGCTGCGTGGAGTCGGCCGAGGCGCTGCTTCCGCTGTCGTTCGGAAGTAAGGATCTGTGAGTAGAGGGGGTAGAGGATAGAGGGTAGAGGGTAGAGACAGAGGCTTCTTATCGGTCGTGCATGGCTGATGGGGAGCCTTTTTTCTGTGTCTCTCGCTTGGGAATGTATGCCGCCCGGTGCAAAAAGGGCTTGTCGCTTGAATGCGATAGGCCTGTAATCTGGAATTACGCCGCGTTTCTTCTTAGCAATGGGCTGTAATCGGGAATTACGGGGCGTTTCTCTACCTGCTTTTCTTCCCTTGATGGAAGAAAAGCAGCAAAAGAAGATCAAGGCCTCACCGAGGCCGGGGAAGTTGGCTGGGTATATGATATGATCAGCCTTGAAAAAGTACCAGGCAAACTTCCCTGCCTCGGTGAGGCCGACTGATCGATGCACCTTTGCGCGCCTAACATGTATCATAACACAGAGAATGAGACTTTGCATTGCGGAGAAGCCGAGCGTGGCACTGGAGATTGCGCGTGTGCTGGGGGCAAACACGCGGCGAGATGGGTTTTATGAGGGCAACAACTACGTGGTCTCATGGACCTACGGCCACCTCTGCACGCTGAAGGATCCGGGCGACTACACGCCGGCGTGGAAACGCTGGGATATGCGCTGCCTACCGATGATTCCGCCACGATTCGGCATCAAGCTGATCGAGGAGGAGCATTGCATGCGTCAGTTTCGCGTGCTGGAGGCTCTCATCGCGAAGGCTAACGAGGTGATCAACTGCGGCGACGCGGGTCAAGAGGGAGAGCTGATTCAGCGCTGGGTAATGCAGAAGGCGTGTTGCCAGTGTCCCGTGAAACGGCTCTGGATCTCGTCGCTCACGGAGGAGGCCATCCGCGAGGGCTTCCACCGACTCAAGGACGCCTCGGCCTACCAACGACTCTACGAGGCGGGTCTGGCGCGCGCCATCGGCGATTGGCTCCTGGGCATGAACGCCACACGGCTCTACAGCCTGCGCTTCGGTGGCCCCGGACGCGTGCTCTCCATCGGACGGGTGCAGACGCCCACGCTGGCACTGATCGTCCGTCGGCAGCGCGAGATCGAGGCTTTCCGGCCAGAGCCATATTGGGAGCTGAAGACCGTCTATCGCGATGTCACCTTCACGGCATCCCGTGGACGGTTCGCAAAGAAGGAGGACGGCGAGGCGCTACTGCGCGCCATCGAGGGGCAGCCGTTCACCGTGACCGATGTCACGAAAAAGAAGGGCCGTGAGGCACCCCCGAAGCTCTTCGACCTGACCTCGCTGCAGGTGGAGTGCAACCGCCGTTTCTCGCTCTCGGCCGAGGAGACACTGCGCCTGATCCAGTCCCTCTATGAGAAGAAGGTGACCACCTACCCGCGCGTAGACACGACGTACCTCAGCGAAGACCTTCACCCGAAGGTGTCCGGAATATTGAAAGGGATGACGGATTACGCCGCCCTGACCGCACCACTCACCGCTGCACCGATCGCGAAGAATAAGCGGGTGTTCGACAACAAGAAGGTGACGGATCACCACGCCATCATCCCCACCGGTACGGCGGCTCCAGCCGGGCTCACGGCTGACGAACGACGGGTGTACGACCTTGTGGCACGACGTTTCATTGCCGCTTTTTATCCCGACTGTGAGGTCGCAACAACGACCGTCACGGGCGCCTCTGCCGAGGTCGATTTCCGGGCCACCGGTCGGCAGATCTTGAAGCCCGGATGGCGCACCGTCTTCGAGCGAGAGGGCAGCAAGAAGGAAGAGAAGGCGGAGGAGGAAGAGGCGGAGGCTGTGCTTCCGGCGTTCCGAAAGGGCGAGAGCGGCCCGCATCAGCCGTCGCTCGTAGAGAAACAGACTACACCACCGAAGCCCTACACCGAGGCCACGCTGCTCCGGGCCATGGAGACGGCTGGCCGTTTCGTGGACGACGAGGCACTGCGCGAGCTGATGAAAGAGAATGGCATCGGCCGACCCTCCACACGTGCGAACATCATCAAGACACTACTCAAGCGCAATTATATCCGTCGCGAGCGGAAGCATTTGGTAGCCACCCCGACGGGTGTCAGTCTGATCGACACCATCCACGAAGAACTGCTGAAGAGTCCCGAGCTGACGGGCCAATGGGAGCGTAAGCTCCGCGGCATCGAGCAAGGCAGCTACGAAGCCGCGGCCTTCCTCACAGAGCTCAAGGAGATGGTCGCAAGGATCGTGCGGTAGTCAACTTGGCTGGCGTCCCTGACGCCTTGATCTTCTTTTGCTTCTTTTCTTCCATCAAGGGAAGAAAAGAAGGTAATGAGACAGTGAGACAATGAGACACCACACAAAAAAGCCCTGCCGGACGCGAGAAAAAAGGATCTGATTCCCCCTCTCCCACTGTCCGGCAGGACTGTTCTCACTTTTCGTTATTACAAGGTTCAGTTCTCTTCGATCTTCGTCTTGAGCGCCTGACGGGCAAAGAAGATGCGACTCTTGACCGTCCCCAAGGGGATGCCCAGCGCATCGGCAATCTCGTTGTAGCGATAGCCACTGACATACATAGTGAAGGGCACACGCAGCTCATCGTTCAGCTCGCCGATAGCCTTCGTGATCTCCTGCAGTCGACAGGCACTCTCGGGCGTTTCGATGCTCGATTCCGTAGTAGACTCGAGGTGATAAAGGTCGATGTCCTGCTCCACGACCGTCTGCGAGCGCAGCACACGGCGGTAGTTATTGATGAAGATGTTCCGCATCACGGTCAGCACCCAACCCTTGAAGTTGCGGTTGTCCGTGTACTTCTCCAGGTTGTCCAAGACACGGAGCGACGTCTCCTGCGTCAGATCCATCGCATCTTCGCGATCGGCCGTGAGGGTGAGCGCAAAGTTCATCATGTAGTCCTGCAGGCCCAATAACTTATTCCGGAAATAAGAGGTATCCATCTTGAAATCGTTGTATTACTCGTTGCGGGCGCAAACATAGAAAATCGATCATTCCTCCGGTAGATGAATGTCGGGGCCGCCGTCATCTCCGCCCGGTTTGGGTTGAGGCTTGGGATCGGGTGCGGGTTGGGGATCCTTTGGCTGTTTCGGATCCTTCGGATCTTTGGGTGGCTTGGGATCTTTCGGCTCCTTGGGCTTCTTCTTGTCCGCAGCACGCTTTTGGGCCAGACTGTAACGATACTTCTCGTAAGTCTCCTCCATGCGTTGGTTCATCTGCTTGACGATAGACCCGATCAGGGCGCGCTCGATGGGCGCAGTGCCAGAGTAGTAAGCCGCTTGCAGGATGAATGCGATGCGATCAAAGACGGCATCCGTCTTGGCGCGTGCATCCTTGGCGGCGGGCAGCTCCTTGTCGTCCGCCCGTGTCGAGGTGCGTTCGGCGTAGACTTGGCGAAACTCCGCATTGGCCGTTTCCAGTTTCGACAGCACGTTGGTGAGACGTAGTGCGGTGAGATGAGGCGTGTTTTTCGCCTTCCTCAGATCGATCAATAGGCCATCAATGGCGGCTGACTCCTTATCGAGTCCCGCCTTTTGAATACGGTAATAAGGTCTTACGACGATCTCCAACTCATCGGCAGCCTCGGCCTCGGCCGCTTCGGGCGAGAATTGGTAAGCGCGAATGGTGTTGAAGAGGAACGAGAGCAGGCGGTCGCGCTCGGCATCTTTCTTCAGCATGCGCTGTGTGTTCGAGTTGGCTTGCGTCTCAAGGTTGAGTTCGCCTTCGACATCAAGGCAACCCTTGTACTCAGTGATTTTCGCAGCGGGGACACCGATTTTCGTAGCGTCGGCCGCGCTGAGGAGGCCATACACAAAGTTGTGATACTCGTAATGCCGTCCGTTATCGAGCTGAGGCAGCCCGATCTTGTTAATCTCAATGTATTCGTTCATATACTCTTTGTTTTAGAAAGGTGGTTACTCCTTGTTCTATACATAAAATCATCTTAGGGTTTGATCAAACCACATGGTTAGACTCCAACCGCGGGTGCGTTTTACTTCAAACCATGTGGTTTGACCCAAATCGGGGTCCGGTTTCACGCCAAACCATTGGTTTGAACCAAATCAGGGTCCGGTTTCACGCCAAACCATTGGTTTGACCAAAATCAGGGCTCGGTTTCACGCCAAACCATTGGTTTGAACCAAAATCGGAGCTCGGTTTCACCTCAAACCACCTGGTTTGACCAAAATCGGAGCTCGGTTTCACCCCAAACCACCTGGTTTGACCAAAATCGGAGCTCGGTTTCACTTCAAACCACTTGGATTGGAAACGCAACAGCGAAGAAAACAAAAAAAACCGGGCACCGCATGATGAGACGTGGAGTCTCATCGTGCAACGGCCCGGCCTTTCACTTTTCACTTCTTAGTTCACGTACACTTTCTCGGCCGTGTCGCCCACTTGGACGATATACACGCCTTGAGGCAGGGCGACCGTCGTCTCACCTGCCGGCGCCGAGATCGTGCGGACGAGCACACCGTTGAGGTGTATAGACACCTACCGGTGCAGCCGTCTGGAGAGTCAGATAAAGCCTTCCATCCGCAGCATAAATGCGCGCCTCGGGGAGGGCGACATTACCCACGGTACTCTCCGAAATCTGCTTGAACTCCTTCCACACCGGCGCCGTAGCATAGGCGGCCTTCGATCCCTTCGGTACCGTCAGGGTGACATTGGCTACGGGGACTTCCTCAAAGACGTCTTCGTTTTTATTAATCGCCGGCGGCGTCTTCATGCCTACGGTCAGGCTCTTCAGGCTCTTACATCCCCAGAAGACACCGTATCTGAAGGTCTTCACGCTGGCGGGGAGCGCCACCGAGGCCAATTCCTCACACCAGCCGAAAGTCCAGTTTTCGATCGTATCCACGCCGTCAGGGATCACCACCGAGGTCAATACGGAATTTGCGAATGCAGCTAATCCGATCTTTTTGACGCTTGTGGGGATCGTTATTGAGGTCAAATTTTGGGTGTATTCAAAGGCATAACTCTCAATGTTTGTTACTCCAGAGGGGATAACATATGTAGTAGTTTTCCGCCCTCTGGGGTATGTGATAAGCGTTTTCTTGGCTTTGTCGAACAGCACACCATCGACAGAAGTATAAGCCGTATTGGCAGCTTCTACCTTGATCTCGGACAGTTCTTGGCAACAACCAAACGCATTCGCTCCGATGGTTTTCACCGTCGCGGGGATACTTATAGTAGTCAAAGCAAAACAAGACTCAAAAGCCATTCTTCCAATCGATACAATTCCAACAGGAATCGTTATTGCAGTCAGTTTTTCGGCAGCCTCAAATGCACCTGCTTCGATGCTTGTCACCTCTTTTGGGATGACATAGGAAGTAGCAGCACGCCCGGCCGGATATTGCACGAGCTGCGTTTTTTCCTTATTCAACAATACACCGTCCACCGCTACATACTTGGTATTCCCATCCGCCACCGTAATTGTCGGCAAAGAACTGCAACCAGCAAACGCACCATCTCCGATGGATATCACACCAGCGGGAATGACCACAGAGGACAGTTTTTTGCACTGATCAAAAGCACCTCTTCCTATTACTTGTAACCCGGCTGGAAGTGTAGCTAAAGCCAAGTTACCACAATACGAAAAAGCATAGTCTCCGATAGAGGTCACACCGGCGGGAAGCGTTACCATCGGTAAGTTTAAACAGCTTGCAAAAGCCTCATCCCCAATTCGAGTCAAACTCTTGGGGAAGGTTGCAGAAACAAGATTCCTCGTATTCCGAAAAGATTCGTTGCCGATACCTGTCACGCCTTCCTCAACCACGAGCTTTTGTATATCTTGGCTGTGCTCCTGCCAAGGCACCGGATGCTCCCAGTCATAGTTCGGCATCTCCCCCTTGCCCGAGATGGTGAGGATCCTCATGTCCGTGTCGTACTTCCACGTTAGCGGACCGGCGGTGCCGCTTGTGGGGTTCTGCGCCTGCACGGTGGCGGCGCCCATACTCATCAAACCTGTCAAAAGGGCTATGAGCCATACTGTCGTAATTGATTTTGTCATGATCTTATCGTTTTTGAATTAGACTTTTTTTGAGTGCGTAAAAGTATCGAGAAACGAAAAGATAGAAGTGGAAAGAAAAAGAGCCGGGTTACCGGACGGAGCGCTCCGAACCAGTACCCGGCTTCATTCTTTGCTTTTTAGCTTCTTAGTCCGCGTACACCTTCTCGGCCGTACCGCCCACTTGGACGATGTGGTAGCCAGCTTTCAGGCGGAGGGTGGAGGAGCCAGCGGGAGCGCTGAACGTCTGCAACAGGCGACCGCTAACGTCGAAGATGCGGACAAGCTCCGGCTGCGGAAGCGTGAGGTAAAGCACTCCGTCGGTGGTGTAGATCTGGCGACCGTCCACCTCGGCGTTGGCCACGGTGCCGATCTTCAGGAACTCGTTCCAAACGGGCATCGAGCGATACGTCGACTCTGTTCCCCGAGGAACATTCAGCTGCACGTTAGCTACGGGTACGGACGGGAAGATCGGATAACGCGGCATGGGCGGAACGGTCCACCCTACGGTCACGCTGCGCAGGCCTGTACATCCACCGAAGGCACCACTCTTAATCTCCTTCACACTGGCGGGGATAGAAACATTCGTCAGGGAAGTGCAACCCCAGAAGGCGTTCTTATCGATCTCACGCAGGCCGAGCGGGAGCGTGGCGGCCTTCAGGGCCGTACAGCCGTAGAAGGCGCCCTCGTCGATGTCCGTCAGGCCAGCCGCGGGGAAAGAGACGGAGGCCAAGGAGGTACAGCCCGAGAAGGCTCCCTTTTCGATCTCACGCAGGCCGAGGGGCAGCGTGATGGAGGGCAGGGAGGTACAGTTCGCAAAGGCGCCGTCGCCCACCTTCTGCATACCCTGCGGCAGCGTAACGGAACGCAGCGAGGAGCAATTGAGGAAGACTCCTTTTTCGATTTCAGTCACGCCAATAGGGAGCGTAATGGCAGGCAGGGCAGAGCAATTCGCAAAGGCGTAATCCTCGATCTGAGTCACGCCGGCGGGGATCTGCACCGAGGTCAGGGCACTACTCCCTGCAAAAGCATATTCGCCGATGCTTGTGATGCCGCTCCCGATAACGATCGATTTGATCTCCGCCCGGTGCTTGGCCCACGGTGCGGGCTGAAAGTTGGAATAGTCCGGAATGCGGCCGTAACCCGTGAGGGTCAAGGTACGCGTGGCGGTCTCATACTTCCAATTTATCGAGCTATTCCCATAACCACCGCCGGGTAGGGGGCCATATTGTGCCTTCAGGGTGGCACTTCCCAGTGTCGCCGCAAGGGCCATGCATAAGCATGTAATCAACTTTTTCATCTTCTTCTCTCTTGTCTAATGGTTATATATCTATTGTGTGATCTATAATCTCTTGCGAATGTCTTGTACGAGGCTGCTGGCGCCGATGCGGAAGGTGTCTTTATGCAGCCATTCGGCTCCAAGCAACTCCCGGACGAGGGTGTAATACTTCACCGCGTCCTCGGCCGTGCGTACACCTCCGGAGACCTTCAGGCCAGCGCGTCGCCCACTGATCTTTTGGTATTGCTTCAGCACACGGCAGATGGTGTAGACGGCTTCAGGCGTGGCACCAGGATAGCCCTTGCCCGTGGACGTCTTGACGAAGTCAGCGCCCGAATAGAGGGCTAGGATGGTAGCTCGGTGGATCTCCTCGGCCGACGCCAAAGCGCCCGTCTCAAGGATCACCTTCAGCCGTGCACCGCGACAGCTCTCTTTGATCTCCTGCAATTCGTCGGTCAGCTCCTCGTAGGCCTCTTCTTTGAAAAGCCCCAAGTTCATGACCACATCAATCTCGTCTGCACCGGCTAGGACGGCCATACCGACCTCGGCGATCTTGACCTCCGGGAAGGTCTGTGAGGCGGGGAATCCGGCCGCTACGACGGCTATCGAAACGTCCTTGACTTGCAAGGCCTGCCGAACGGTTTCGGTGAAGTTGGGATACGTACACACAGCCGCCACATTGGATACATCCGGGCGGGTCCCCTCCCACTGATTGACCTCCGTATCGACCATCTGCCAGACGGAATCCTTCGTGTCCAAGGTGGTCAGCGTGGTGAGGTCGATCAGGCCATGGAGCTGCTTCAGCGTGTCTTCCGTGAAGTACTTAGGCGCCTTTTCAGCCAGCAATTGGGCTGTCTTTTCGGCCACCTCCGCGTCCGTCAGAGCGGGCTGAAAGCGGTTGAAGCATTCGTGATATTTATCCTCCAGCTCCTCGTCATCGTGGTGATGGTGGCAGTCGCAGTCGTGGTGATGTTCGTGTTCGTTTCTGTTCATCCTATTGTAGTTTTTGATTGTGTAAATGCCTCTCGTTGTCACGTTCGGTTTTCTTCTTCAAGTTCCTCTCGAAAGCCTCGGTCAGGTCGACGCCCGTCTGGTTAGCCAAACAGACCAAGACCCACAGCACATCGGCCATCTCGTCGGCCAAATCATGCTTCGCATCGCTGGCCTTAAACGATTGTTCGCCATATCGACGCGCCATGATACGGGCCACCTCTCCCACTTCTTCGGTAAGGATAGCCATGTTCGTCAGCTCACTGAAGTAGCGTACGCCGTAGGTCTTGATCCAGTCGTCGACGCGGCGTTGCACGTCTCTTATCGTCAGGTTTTCCATCTCGTTCATTCCTTATGCTTCGTGTCTATAACAATCGTCACGGGTCCGTCGTTCACCAGCGACACTTTCATATCGGCGCCGAAGATGCCCGTCTTTACCCGTTTTCCCAAGTATTGGCTCATCGTTTCGCAAAACGATTCATAGAGCGGAATGGCAATATCCGGCTTTGCAGCGCGGATATACGACGGCCGATTGCCCTTCTTTACAGAGGCGTAAAGCGTGAACTGACTGACGACAAGCAGCTCACCCTCCACATCCTTCACGGAGCGATTCATCACTCCCTCTGCGTCGTCGAAAATGCGCAGGTTGGCCACCTTTTGGGCCGTCCACTCCAAGTCGTCCGGCGTGTCCGCATCCTCAAAACCGACCAAAAGCAGCATCCCCTGCCCTATCTCCGCCACACACTTTGCGTCTACGGCCACGGAGGCCTCTCGTACGCGTTGCACTATGGTTCTCATCTTCTCTCTTCTATTGTTATGATCATCTAATCTATTCTTCCCGTTAAAATCCTTAACAGATCACTCATTGACGGTTGTCAATGGCATGCAAACTCCGGTATTCTGCCTGTTGACAGCTGTCAATGGGATAAAAAACGCGTTTTAGATGCCTCTGACTGCTGTCAATGGGGTAAAAAATGCGTTTTAGGTACCTCTGACTGCTGTCAATGGGATAAAAAACGCATTTTAGATGCCTCTGACTGCTGTCAATGGGCAGAAAACTCGGGGGAGCAACCCATTGACAACCGTCAACGCACTTCCATGCCTAATCCCTCAGCCACCAACGTGGCCTTTTTCTTTCCGATCAGCTCTTCGAGCTCCGCAGACTGTGCCTCTCGAATACGCTTCACGCTTTTGTATTTCTTCAGCAGCGCCTCTTTCGTCTTCTCCCCGATGCCTTTTATCGTATCCAGCTCGGAGACGATCTGCCCCTTGCTGCGCATATGCCGGTGAAAAGTGATGCCAAAGCGGTGCGCCTCGTCGCGCAAATGCTGGATCACTTTCAGCGTTTCAGACGTCTTGTCGAGCACGAGCGGAAACGGATCGCCGGGGTAAAAGATCTCCTCAAGCCGCTTAGCCAACCCAACAATGGTGATCTTGCCTAACAGATTCAGCTCACGAAGCACCTCCGTAGCCGCATTCAGCTGCCCCTTGCCCCCGTCGATAATGATCAACTGCGGTAGCGGTGCCTTCTCCTCCAAAAGTCGTGTATAGCGCCGTGTGACGATCTCGCGCATCGAAGCAAAGTCGTCAGGCCCCACGACGGTTTTGATATGGAAATGGCGGTAATCCTTCTTCGACGGCTTCGCCTTCTTGAACACTACGCAAGCGGCCACGGGGTTCGTTCCCTGGATATTCGAGTTGTCGAAACACTCTATTTGCATCGGTAAAACGGGTAAATGCAAATCCTTTTGGATCGTAGTCAACAGACGTGTCGCACGTTGCTCCGGGTTGAATTTCTCCGATCGCTTCAGTTTATCCACCTTGTATTGCTTCGCATTTTGAAGTGAAAGCTCGAGCAACTTCCGCTTATCCCCCCTTTGCGGAACGGTAAAGCTGATCCCTTCCGGGAAGACGCCTTCGGGAATAAACGGCACAATAATCTCGTTTGCATGGCTCCGAAAGCGCTCACGCATTTCCACAATACCCAGGCCCAGGACGTATTCTTTCTGTTCATCGTCGAGTTTCTTTTGATACTCGATCGTGTAGACCTGAACGATTGCACCGCTCCCAACATGCATGTAATTGATGAAAAAGGATGTCTCGTTTTCGTCCAATGAAAACACGTCCACGTTGTGAAGCATCGGTACAACGGTAGATTTCAGCCTGAAACTTTCCACCAAATCATACTGTCGCTTTACCTCTTGCGCCTCTTCAAAACGCATCTCTTCAGCAAGCACCTTCATCCGCTCAAGCAACAGTTCACTCACCTTGGAGCTGTTTCCCTTCAGGATCTCCTTGATGTCGGCGATGTTCCTGTTGTATTCCTCCGCCAACTGCATCCCCACACATGGCGCCTTACAACGCTTGATATGATACTGCAAGCAGACCTTATACTTACCTGCGTGGATTGCCTCGGGCGTCAGTGCATGTTTACAATTACGAATAGGGTAAAGCTCTTTGATCAGGTGTAATAGCGTGCGGATAAAATGCACAGATGAATAGGGACCGTAATACAGCGAGCCATCGCGGATAATGTTGCGCGTTTGGAAGATTCGCGGGAAGGGCTCGTTCTTGATGACGATCGAAGGATACGTCTTATCGTCCTTCAATAATACATTGTATCGCGGACGATATTGCTTGATTAGGTTATTCTCTAACAGTAGCGCATCCGCCTCCGAATCGACAACGATGTATCGAAGGTCGTAGATCTGCTTCACCAACACGCACGTCTTCCTGTTCTCGTGCTCCTTTTGGAAGTACGAGGAGATACGCTTGCGTAGATTCTTAGCCTTACCCACATAGATCACCGTCCCTTTCGCGTCGTAATACTGATAGCATCCGGGCTTCTCAGGTATGGTGGAGAGTAGGGAGGTGATGTAATTCAATCGATCGTCCATAGTCCATGTTTCCTGTTTCACGTGAAACAAATCAAGGTTTCACCGACCGAGTAATACAAGCAACACATTGATATCATTCGGTGAAACACCTGGAATTCGCCCCGCCTGAGCGAGTGTTTCTGGATTGATGCGGGCGAGCTTCTGTCGTGCCTCAATGGTGAGCGACTGTATAGACGCATAATCGAAGCGCCCCTTGATCCGTATATTTTCAAGTCGAGAAATTTTATCGGCCACTAATCGCTCGCGTTTGATGTAGCCCCCATACTTCACATCGATCTCCACAGCCTCCAAAACTTCATTTCTATAATTCGCGGAAATGGCGTCAATGATTTCTCTGAACTCAAATATGCCATTCATGGCGTCTGTGAATTTGACCTGCGGACGAGACAATACATCGACCAACTTGCATGCATGCTCCAGTGGCGACGTGCCCAAACGCAGCAGTAAATCATTCACCCGTTCGGGCGTAACAGAAAAAGATCGAATGAAGTTTGTCACTTCCTCGCACGCTTGTTTCTTACTCAAGAATAATCGGTAGCGGTAGTCGTCTGCTAAACCTAAACGATAGGCACGCTCGGTCAGACGCATATCTGCGTTATCCTGACGCAATAGGATGCGATACTCCGCGCGGGAGGTGAACATGCGATACGGCTCATCGACACCCTTCGTGACTAAGTCGTCGATCAGTACACCGATATAAGCCTCATCACGCCGCAAGACAAACGTCTCCTCCTCCGAATGGCAACGTAGGTGTGCATTGATACCTGCTACTAACCCTTGTCCTGCTGCCTCCTCATAACCGGTTGTTCCGTTGATCTGTCCGGCAAAGAATAGACGCGAGATACGTTTCGTCTCAAGCGTGTGGAGCAATTCTGTCGGGTCGAAGAAGTCGTATTCAATGGCGTAACCAGGGCGATAGAGATGAATATCGCGAAAGGCGGGGAGCTGTTGTAGCGCCCGAAGCTGCACATCGAACGGAAGCGACGAGGAGAAGCCGTTTAGGTAGTACTCGTTCGTCTGTTCGCCCTCAGGCTCGAGAAAGAGCTGATGTTGCGTTTTATCGGCAAAAAGCATGATTTTCGTTTCGATGCTGGGACAGTAACGCGGACCGATACTCTTGATACTACCGTTGTAAAGTGGCGACTCGGAAAGTCCGCTGCGCAATACTTCGTGGCAAGCTGGATTGGTATAGAGCGTCCAGCAACTTAGCTGTTTCAACTCGCTACGGACATTGTCTAAATAGGAGAATCGATGTGGATCGACGTCTCCTGCTTGCTCCGTAAGTTCTTCGAAATGAACGCTTCGACCGTCAATTCGGACCGGTGTACCCGTCTTCATACGGTCGGCAGTGAAGCCGAGCGAGACAAGCTGCTCCGTGAGACCTGTAACGGCTGGCTCAGCCATGCGACCACCCGAAAAACGAACACTTCCCACGTGCATCAGACCATTCAAGAACGTACCGTTAGTCAGCACGACACAACGAGCGTGAAATTCAACGCCCAATTGTGTCCGAACGCCGCGCACCTCCTGCCCATCGAGCAGAAGCTGATTCACGGTGTCTTGCCAGAGATAGAGGTCCGGGATTCCCTCGATTGTTTCACGCCAAACACGCACGAACTGAGCGCGATCGCACTGTGCACGCGGACTCCACATGGCTGGTCCCTTGCTCCGATTAAGCATACGGAACTGGATCGTCGTACGATCTGTCACACGGCCCATCCATCCACCCAAGGCGTCGATCTCACGAACGATCTGCCCCTTGGCGATGCCCCCCACAGCGGGGTTGCAACTCATCTGAGCCATGTTATTCATGTCGCGGGTGATAAGCAGCGTCCTGGAACCCAGTCCAGCCGCCGCTGCTGCCGCTTCGCAGCCAGCATGACCCGCACCCACCACGATCACGTCGTAATCAAACTTCATCTTGCTTGTAACTCCTACTTATAACGATTACAAAGGTACGCCCGCGGCCAGATCCCTGCAAAATAGCGCCCCAACGGCTTCCATAGGCCGTTGAAAACCCACTCATAACTCCGTTTACAACTACTGAAAAGGAGATTTGGAGAAATCAAGATGCGCTATAAGAGGAACTATTTCTCGTTTTGCCAAAGAAATTTCCAACAAATCGTACCCATACTCTCCACGTGAAAATCCACCGAGAAAGAGGTTTTCCACAGTCCGATTTAATCCCCTCAAAAAGTTATTCGCAGGGTGTTTATAACTTAGATGAAGTCGCTTCTGGAGCACATTTAGGCCGTTCATATCTGTTTGAAAATGTACGCTCAAGCGCTCATAACCCGGATACCCAAATAATCGATGAAAAAAGAATCAACGCTTTCCACTGGTTATCATCCCCACTATAGAGAATCAAAAAAACAGAAATGATAAAATGAAGTTGTGGATGATGATTGCCGGTGGAAAAAGTCTTTACCAGGGGAGCGGAGGAGTGCTCACCAAAGACATCGAGTTGAGCTCCGCTTTCGTAGATGAACCGCCTCGGTTGAAGTGAAACATCTTTGCTCCTAACCGAACCCCTTCCGCAGGTGTGTATAACCCCGTGGATTCTCCTGGGATAGCCTCGTTAAGAACTGCTCATAAATAGATTTGGAAGATTCAGTGCCTTGCATAAGCTCACAGACTTCTCATAACGCCAAACAAACTTTGGAGGAATCTTCCGCACATTCTCCACCTGTCGTTCCACCGCTCTCTCCCCTCTCCCACCCCCATTTTTAATCCCCTAAGAGCGTTTTCCGCCGCTTGTTCATAACCCCGATAAGCCCGTTTGCAATCGCATTTCTATGGCGTTTATATCCATTTGAAAAGCTCTCGGCCGACGCTCATAAGCCATACCGCCAAACAAAAGCACCCAAAAACAATCAACGGTTTCCACCGCCTATATTCCCCTTCATAGGAGATTTCAAAAGAGAAGAGATGAATAAGATGGAGTGAGGTTCGATGGGTGATGATTGTCGGTGGAAAAAGGTGTCGGCCGGAGAATTGGACTCTTATTCTGCGATGGGCTGGGTATAAAGCAACGGCGGCGACAGGGAACTGCTCCCCATCGCCGCCGTGACTGTACGTATAAAGGTGTGTGCCCCCCTGTGCCTATTCCTTGGATTCCTCTCGGTCGTAGTCTTCGCCTTGTACGCCTAACTCTCCTAAGCTCGTCGCACGGGCTATATCCAGCTTCAGCGCCTCGTCATAGTCTTCGCCGGCCATGAAAGCATACATCATGCGAAGCAACAAGTCAGAACTGATATGCGAGGCCGCGATGTGATAAATGATCGATTCAAACTGCTTCATGAAGACGCATGCGTTCCAATAACATTCGTTCTTATGCAGGAAGTAGGCCCCCAAGGTCAGTGCGATACGCTTGTTGCCATCCGTGAAGTAATGCCTTGAACAGAAGGTGAAGACAAGGTAGGACAGCTTATCCGTGAACGTGGGGTAATAGTCATCATTCCGTACGAACTCCAACGTGGCTCGAATTCTACCCTCGTCGCGCACACCGGAGAATCCGCCGTTGCTGGCTTCGATCATCTTGCGATAGACCATTAAGGCCTCGTCATAATCGATATACAGGATCTCCTTATTCATTCCTCCGCCTGCTTCAAACGTTTGAGTACGTCTTTATTCTCGGCCAGGATCCGATCGAAATCAACCGACTGATCGCCGATGAATCGCTCGAACTCCTCCGGTGTGACGGCCCGCAGATAGTCTGCTATATTCCCGTGATAGGCATCGCGGAAACTATAATCGCGAGAGGCCATCTTCGTTCTGGCGTCATGGATATAGGGCTTTTGCATGGGGTGCTCGGACAGTTCGTCAATAAGCTCCGCCACGTCTTCGATGGTAAGTGGGACGCTGCCATTCTTCTTAAAACGTGCTTCTATGTATGCAGCCAGTCCGTTTTCAAACGATGAAATGACGAGCAGCACCTCTGCATACAACGTCTGTCGGACATTGTCTTTCGGTGCTAAGCGAAGAATCTTACGATACTCCTTGGCCTTCTCTCCAAATACGGCTTCATAGATGAGATCCGTCACCTGGGCATACTTGTAGGTCGGATGCCCGAATACATATTGGTTGATGGCCGAGGTCAGGTTCTTGCGATAATTCTCTTCCGTAATGGCCGCGGTCAGGTAATTCACATCCCTTCGGTTGATGTATTTCGTTCCGCCTCCCGTCCTTTCGTTGATGGTGGCGATGACCACATCCAAGATCAGGCTCCGCAGTGCTTTGGCCTTCTCGCTCTCGGCCAGCAGCATGCCCATGTTCAGGAAGGCACGGAAATTAAAGAGTCCGAGTCGTCTGGTTTTGATCACCTCATTTGTGAGGTGATCAAATTGTAACTTGAACGCTTCAAGCGATTTACCTTGACATAAAACATATCCATTGCGCTTCAGCTCATCGCCGTACGCGGTCAAGTATCGGTCTATTGTCGAGATGTCCACGCCGTAGAAATCCGCGATCATCTTTTTTGTGAATCGGTATTCTCCTTCAAAGAGCATACCCTCTATCCCCAGCTGTCGTTGCATTTCATCGACAGCGAAACGGTTGTTGAGCACGTTTTGGCGCTCAATGTCTGATGTAGTCAGATCTTTCATTGTTCGTTTTCCTTTTTGTGGTGAGTAATTTCTTTCCCTTCATCCAAATACTCCTCCTTGAAGATATTCACCAGCAAGAGGAACATGGAGATCAGCAGCGGGCCGAAGATGATGCCCCAGAAACCGAACAGGGACAGGCCGAGGATGACACCGAAGACGGTGATCAGTGGGTGGGTGTCGGCCAGGCGTTTCTGGAGGATGAAGCGCACCACGTTGTCGATGTTGATCAGTATGATGGAGCAGTAGGCCGCCAGACCCGCCGCATCGACCCATCGGCCAAGGATCAGCAGGTAGACAACGAGCGGTACCCACACGATGCTCGTCCCGATGATCGGAATGATCGTCGCGAAGCACGTCAGGACGGCAAAGAGCAGTGCACTCGGCAGGTCGAAGAAAAAGTAGGCCGCATAGGCCACCAGCCCCTGCACGATGGCCAGCAATGGGATTCCCACGGCATTCGAACGCACCATCCGGTAGATCTCGTTAACCACCCGCAGCCGGTGCTCCTCCTTGAACGGCAGCAGCTCGTAGACATAGCGCTCGATGCGACGGAAGTCTACCAGAATAAAATAAAGGAAGAAGACGAGCACGACGAGTGTCACCGCCATGCTGCTCACCTGCCCGATCACGTACTGCACGCCGCGACTCATGTATCCCGTGGCCATCGTCAGATTGTCGAACGTGAAGAGGTCGTAGCCGAAGCGCCGCTTGATCTGCCGGTCAATGTCGTCCACCATCTGCTGCAGACCCGAAATGTCCATGTTGATATGTTGCACCCGTTCGACCGTCATCCAGCCAATCAGCGTCAGCGGCCCCAGAATCATCACGGCCACCTCAATGAGCACCACCACCGTGGCCAAGACCCGCGGCCAGTGCCACCGCTCTGTCAGCGTGATCATCTGCCCACGTACGAGCACAAAAATCGTGAACGCTCCCAGCAGTCCGCTGACAAACGCCCACAGTTCACCCACAATCAGCGCCCCCAGCCCCAAAATGAGCGTGACGAGCGAATACTTCCAATACTTCTCTTTCGTTGACATTGATTCTTCCTTTTGATAGGCCCATTCTACATGGCCCGCACATTATATAACGTATAAAAATCGCCTGTTTGCAGCCCAAAAGTAGCCCAAACCGAGGCTCCGTTGCATTTCTTTTTGTCCAAAAGCCCCATCTGTGCCTCACGACAAGACTTTTGGGCGAAAGGAGCGCCTGTCCGTGCCTCGTGGCAATACTTCTGGAAAAAAAGGAGGCCTGTCGATGCCTTGAGACAGGAGTTCTTGGAAAAAAAGAAGCCGATCTTCTGGTTCTGATCCTATCATATTTCGAGATATGGTGGAGATTGGGGTCTTATTTTATACTTCATCTTAGGATATATAGGTGTATGAAATCCGGTTTGAAGTGTATCTCAAAATACATAGCCGTATGAGGGTATGTAGATACTTCATTTTGAAATACGCTATAAGATGGGTGTTCGAATTGAACTGCATTTTTTTATGAGATAGAATATGAATCACGTATTTGATACGTATTTTGGAATGAGATAGTAGCGTATGATCGTATCAGATCTTATTTTGAGATGAGCTATTGGCGGAATATAGGATAGATGCGTATCTCAAAATGAATAATAGATCTATGCTTCATTTTGCGCCATATTTCCAGATATAGAATAATATGAATAAGGTTTTGAGGTTCCTTTTTTTATAGACCTATTGTCGCGAGGCGTTGACGGGTCTTCTTTTTTCCCAGAGGTACTGCCACGAGGCACTGACGGACCTCCTTTTTTTCCTGAGGTACCTTCATGAGGCGTTGACGGATCTCCTTTTTTTCCTGAGGTACCTTCATGAGGCGTTGACGGATCTCCTTTTTTCCCAGAGGTGCTGTCACGAGGCGGTTTCAGGGCTTTGGTGCTACAAAAGTTAGGATAAGCATGCCGCTTCGATAAGATTTTGCCGGATAGAAGCAGGATAAAAGGACGGAATTACCTCGCTGGTCTTTGTTCTTGAGATAAACCGGATAGGAAATTGAATCCGCCGCTTACCTTTGCCCGCACATTAACATTATTCACTAATAAAGCAAAGTCACAATGGAAATTACCCACATCGAACATCTCGGCATCGCCGTGAAGAGCATCGAGGAACAGCTGCCTTACTACGAAGAAGTATTGGGCGCTAAGTGTTACAACATCGAGGTTGTGGAAGATCAGAAGGTTAAGACCGCCTTCTTCAAGTTTGGCCAGACGAAGATCGAGCTTCTGGAGCCTACCAGCCCTGAGAGCACCATCGCCAAGTTCATCGAGAAGCGCGGCGAAGGCATCCATCACATCGCCTTTGCTACGCCCGACGTACAGGCCGCCCTTGACGAAGCCGCATCGAAAGGTGTGCAGCTGATCGACAAGAAGCCGCGCCCAGGCGCTGAAGGCCTCCACATCGCCTTCCTGCATCCCAAATCCACACACGGAGTCCTCACCGAACTCTGCATGAAATGAGAACCCTTTAAACAGATAAGAAGGAAATGAGCAATCAACTTGAAAAGGTAAAAGAACTCATCGCCCAGCGTGAGAAAGCCCGCCTGGGTGGCGGCGAAAAGGCCATCGCTAAGCAGCACGAGCGCGGTAAATACACCGCCCGTGAGCGCATCAACATGTTGCTCGACGAAGGCAGCTTCGAAGAGATGGACATGTTCGTAGAGCACCGCTGCACGAACTTCGGACAGGACAAGAAGAAGATCCTTGGCGACGGCGTAGTGACCGGTAGCGGTACGATCGACGGACGCTTGGTGTACGTCTTTGCGCAAGACTTCACCGTCTTCGGCGGCTCGCTTTCCGAGACCATGGCACAGAAGATCTGCAAGGTCATGGACAAGGCCATGATGATGGGTGCACCCTGCATCGGCATTAACGACTCGGGTGGCGCACGTATTCAGGAAGGCGTCAACGCTCTGGCCGGATACTCGGAAATCTTCCAGCGTAACATCCTGGCGTCGGGTGTCATCCCGCAGATCTCGGGCATCTTCGGCCCCTGCGCAGGTGGCGCTGTGTACTCTCCGGCCCTGACTGACTTCACGCTTATGACCGAGGGCACATCCTACATGTTCCTCACCGGCCCCAAGGTGGTTAAGACCGTGACGGGCGAAGATGTGACGCAGGAAGACCTCGGCGGCGCCAGCGTACACTCCACCAAGTCTGGCGTGACTCACTTCACGGCTAAGACCGAAGAAGAAGGTCTGGCCACCATCCGCCAGCTGCTCAGCTACATTCCGCAGAACAACCTCGAGGAGGCTCCGCTGAAGGAATGCAACGACCCGATCGACCGTCTGGACGACAACCTGAACGAGATCGTTCCCGACAACCCCAACCGGGCCTACAACATGTACGAGGTGATCAACACCATCGTCGACAATCACGAGTTCTTCGAGATCCAGCCCAACTACGCCAAGAACATCATCATCGGTTTCGCCCGCTTCAACGGCCAGTCTGTCGGTGTAGTGGCCAACCAGCCGAAGTTCATGGCCGGTGTGCTCGACTGCAATGCTTCGCGTAAGGGTGCCCGCTTCGTTCGCTTCTGCGACGCCTTCAACATCCCCATCATCACGCTCGTTGACGTGCCGGGCTTCCTCCCCGGAACGGGTCAGGAGTACAACGCCGTCATCCTGCACGGAGCCAAGCTGCTCTACGCTTACGGTGAGGCTACAGTGCCCAAGATCACGGTTACGCTGCGTAAGTCGTACGGTGGATCGCACATCGTCATGAGCTGTAAGCAGCTCCGTGGCGACTTGAACTACGCTTGGCCGACGGCCGAGATCGCCGTAATGGGCGGATCGGGCGCAGCCGAGGTGCTCTACGCCAAGGAACTGAAGGAGGCTGCCGATCCTGCTGCGCTGATGGCTGAGAAGGTGAACGAGTACAACAAGCTCTTCGCTAACCCCTACAACGCCGCACGTTATGGCTACATCGACGATGTGATCGAGCCGCGTAACACGCGCTTCCGCATCATCCGCGCCCTGCAACAGCTTCAGACCAAGAAGCTGACTAACCCGGCTAAGAAGCACGGAAATATCCCCTTGTAACCTCTTGTAGAACCAAAGCAACTGTTTGGTCTTATGAAAACAAAGGGAATGTTTTTGGCCATGGTACTGCTCGTTTGCAGCCTCGCTGCAAGCGGGCAGTCCGCTTCTTCTATCCGCCTGAACGAGGTGCTGGTCATCAACGTCGACAACTTCGTCGATGATTATGGATCAAGGAGCGGATGGATCGAACTCTTCAACAACTCGCCCGGAACGATCGACCTGAAGGGGTGTTACCTGACAAATGACGTCAACAACCCCCGTAAATACATGATCCCCAAAGGCGACGTCAAGACCAAGATCCCACCTCGCCAGCACGCACTATTCTGGGCCGATAACAAGGCTTCACGCGGAACATTTCATTTGAACTTTACGTTGGATCCCGAGCGTGAAAACACGATTTTCATCTTCGATTCTGACGGGAAAACGCTGATCGATAAAGTCACCGTCCCCGTTGGACAAAAGCCCGACGTGAGTTATGGCCTGACACTCGACGGGGGTGACACTTGGGCAACACTCGAAAAAGTAACCCCCGACACGAACAACAAAGTGTTGGACTCAAATGAAAAGATCGAGAACTTTCAGACGAACGACCCCTGGGGCATAGGCATGACCTTAACGGCAATGGCCGTCGTCTTTGCGGGGCTGATCGTACTCTACTTCCTCTTCAAGCAAGTCGGACGTATCGCTATCCATGCCAGTCGTCGACGCTCCGAGAAGGCCGGTATGACCGGTGTCGCCGTCAAGAGCAGCGGACAGGAGTCGGGCGAAATTTTTGCCGCTATTGCATTGGCACTCTACGAAGTGTCTGAGGATACCCACGATATTGAGAGCACGGTGCTTACCATGAGTAAGGTGGCGCGTCGATACTCTCCGTGGAACTCTAAAATCTATGGATTAAGGAACCTCCCCGCGAGGCGATAACTCACAGGTTAGTCATCGCATCTGCGGTACACATACACTACTTTTATCATCCTCTCAAATGAAACAATTCAAGTATATCATCAATGGCAACGTCTACAACGTCTCCGTCAACCAAGTGGAGGACACCACGGCCGAGGTCGAAGTGAACGGCACTCCCTACAAGGTGAAGATGGATAAGCCAGCCAAGAAAGAATTTGTCACCATCAAGCGTCCTGCACAAGCTCCCACCACAACCACAGGCGCACCCGTAGTCAACCGACACGCTGCCGAAACCTCGGCCGCCGCCCTCAAGTCGCCACTACCGGGCGTTATCCTGACCGTCGACTGTAAGGTGGGCGACACCGTCAAGCGGGGGCAAAAGCTCTTCGTGCTCGAAGCCATGAAGATGGAAAACATCATCCCCTCCGATCGTGACGGCCAAATCGTAGAGATCAAGGTCGGCAAGGGCGACTCCGTCCTGGAGGGCGCCGATCTGGTAATCATCAAATAATACAGCGGCACAATGCATGAGAATTTCTTGACATTCTTGGGAGAGAACATGCAGACGTTCCTCTCCTTCACCGGATTCGCCAACGCCACCTGGGGCCATATCATCATGCTCCTCGTTGGCTTGGTCTTCATCTTCCTGGCCATCAAGTACGAGTTCGAGCCGATGCTACTTATCCCCATCGGATTCGGCATTTTGATCGGCAATATCCCCTTCAAAGACGCCGGATTGCAGATCGGTATCTATGAGGAAGGCTCCGTGCTCAACATCCTCTACCAGGGCGTCAAGCAGGGCTGGTATCCGCCGCTCATCTTCCTCGGTATCGGGGCCATGACCGACTTCTCGGCGCTGATCTCCAACCCCAAGCTGATCCTCATCGGGGCCGCCGCACAGTTCGGCATCTTCGGCGCCTATATCGTCGCCTTACAGTTCGGTTTTGATCCCAGCCAGGCCGGTGCCATCGGTATTATCGGCGGAGCGGACGGCCCCACGGCCATCTTCCTCTCCTCTAAGCTCGCCCCTAACCTCATGGGCGCCATCGCCGTTTCGGCTTACTCCTATATGGCCCTCGTGCCCATTATCCAGCCTCCCTTCATGCGCCTCTTCACCACGAAGAAGGAGCGCGTGATCCGTATGAAGCCGCCCCGCGTGGTGTCGCAGACGGAGAAGATCGTCTTCCCCATCATCGGCCTCTTGCTGACGGCCTTCCTTGTACCCTCGGGGCTTCCCCTGCTCGGTATGCTCTTCTTCGGCAACCTGCTGAAGGAAAGTGGCGTCACCCGTCGCTTGGCTGAGGCGGCTCGCGGACCGATCATCGACATCGTCACCATCCTGCTCGGTGTCACCGTCGGAGCCTCTACGCAGGCTACGGAGTTTCTCCGCTTCCAGTCGGTGCAGATCTTCATCTTGGGCGCCTTCTCGTTTATGGTGGCCACCAGCGCTGGTGTACTCTTCGTGAAGTTCTTCAACCTCTTCCTCAAGGAGGGCAACAAGATCAACCCCCTGATCGGTAACGCTGGCGTGTCGGCCGTGCCTGACTCTGCACGCATCTCTCAAAACCTCGGTCTGGAATACGATCCGGGCAACTATCTGCTCATGCACGCCATGGGTCCGAACGTAGCCGGAGTGATCGGATCGGCCGTGGCCGCAGGCGTACTGTTGGGCTTCCTCGGTGCGAGTTGAAAGGAGGCCGTTTCTACGCGATCATAACCAGTCTTTGTTCATAGCATCTTGGGCTAAGAAGCTGTTTTGAATTAAACTCCTTGGGAGCCGGACGTTGACAAACGTCCGGCTCTTTTCATAGCCCATTTATCATCTTACCCCTAATCATTTCACACAAATGGCAACAAACATCCAATGCATCGGCGTCTTGACCTCTGGCGGTGACGCTCCGGGCATGAACGCCGCCATCCGGGCCGTCACCCGTACGGCTATCGCCAACGGCATCATCGTAAAAGGCATCTACCGCGGCTATCGCGGACTGATCACGAACGAGATCACCTCGCTCGAAACCCAAAGCGTCAGCAACATCATCCAGCGTGGTGGCACCATCCTCAAGACCGCCCGCTGCGACGAGTTCCGTACCCCCGAGGGCCGACGTCAGGCTCACGACGTGATCGTCGAACACGGCATCGAAGCCCTCGTCGTCATCGGTGGCGACGGCAGCCTGCATGGCGCTCGCGATTTCGCTCAGGAGCACAACTTCCCCATCATCGGCCTGCCCGGTACGATCGACAACGACCTCTCCGGCACCGACCTCACCATCGGTTACGATACGGCCCTGAACACCATCATGGAGTGCGTCGACAAGATCCGTGACACGGCCTCCTCGCACGAGCGACTCTTCTTCGTCGAGGTCATGGGACGCGACGCCGGCTTCCTCGCCCTCAACGGTGCCCTGGCCACCGGCTCCGAAGCCGCCATCATCCCCGAGATCTCGCTCGAGAAAGACCAGCTGGCCGAGATGATTGAGCAGGGTTTCCGCAAGTCGAAGAACAGCAGCATCGTGCTCGTGGCCGAAAGCGAGGTAACGGGTGGCGCCATGGGCGTGGCCGAACGCGTCAAGAAGGAGTATCCGCAGTTCGACGTCCGCGTCTCCATCCTTGGCCACCTGCAACGCGGTGGCTCCCCTTCGGCGCAAGACCGTATCCTGGCCACCCGCATGGGCGAAGCCGCCATCGAGGCCCTACTCGAGGGGCAGCGCAACGTCATGGTCGGCCTTCAGAACGACGAGCTTGTCCTCGTGCCCTTCGCCAAGGCCATCAAGAAGGATAAGCCCATCGATCGCCACCTGCTCGACGTCCTCCGCATCGTCTCCCGATAGCGGGTCCTCCCCCACCCCATCGACGACCGAACAATGAAGCACGTCCCCAACCTCCTTTCTGCCCTGCGCATTCTTCTCTCGCCCGTCCTCATAGCCACAGCCGATCGGCCCCCGCTACTGGCCGCCCTGATGCTGCTGGCCGGAGCTACCGACGCCGTCGACGGGATCATTGCGCGTCGCTTCGACTGTCAGACGCGGCTTGGCGCCCGCCTCGACTCGGTGGCCGACTGGACGTTCTTCCTCGCCCTGGGGTGGGTCTTCTGCACGCGCTACGAGTCCGTGGTGCGCTCCTGCCTGACGGAGCTCGTCGTGGTGCTTGCCCTGCGACTGGCTGCGATCGTCGTCGGGTGGCTGCGCTTCCGCCGACTGCTCTCCATCCACACCCTGGGCAATAAGATCAGCGCCGTGATCGTCTTCGTCCTACTCGTGCGCATCGTCTGGTGCGGCCCCGTATCGGCGACAGCCCTGCGCATTGCACTCCTCTTCGCCGCCCTGACCGCCCTCGAAGAGCTGCTCATCATCGTCCGCAGTCGCACCCCCGACCCCAATCAGCGCAGCCTCTTTGGGAGACGCTAAAGACAAGACGCAAAAAAGGCGAAGCCCCGCCGGCAGGAGATGCATCGTGCACCCCTCCCACCAGCAGGACTTCGCCTTTTTCGCCTTCCGCTTTTGCGCTTCACATTGCCTTTTCCGGCACACGCAGCGCCGATCTCAGTTGCTCCATGCGCTTCGGGCTCGGCTTCCTGATCCCGTAGAGATACTTCTCCAGTAGACTCTCATCTACGCCCATATGCTGGGCCACGTCTTGCACCTTCAGCCCGGGGAATCGCATAAACAGCATCGCCACCTCATTGTTAGGCTCCGGTTCTGCCACCTCATAGAAGCTCGAGATGTGGATATCCTCATCCATCTCCTTCCATCTGAGCGCCTGGCCCCGCATTTCGATGGTGTAGGCCTTGCGTTGCTCTTCCGTAGCCCTTTTCAGCCTCGGGAACGCCTCTAACGGCCTACTGTGCACCCTGCCCTGATCCGTGCGCACGAAGATGCGCCCATCTGCAAACCAAACTTCCTTGATTTTCTCCATGATTTATCTCTCCCTTCATTCATCGTGATACTTATACCAGACCTCTACGATCTCCTTCTTATACATCTCGGCCAGTTTCAGGGCGCGTTTCACGTCCTTCACCTTCATTCCATGATTGTAAACCAACTCAATTTTCGGCTCTATGGCGATTTTGATGTCATCGCCACCCTTTGTCACATGTACATGGATAGGCTTATGATCATCGGCGAAGAAGAAGAATCGCAGCCCGAAAATCTCGAATATCGTAGGCATATCATTCTCATTGTTATGGCTTCACAAAGGTAGGATTCCCCTCTTATCGACAGGATCACTCCCAAACGCCCCGCCTCTGCCATTCCCCCGGCCCGTCTGACTCCCAAACGCCCCGCCTTTTCCATTCCTCCACCCCGCTCCGCCCCCAAACGGCCCACGTATCCCATTCCCCCACCCCGCTCCGCCCCCAAACGCCCCGCCTCCACCATTTCCCCAGCCCGCTCCGCCTCCAAACAGGGCTCGTTTTCCATTCCCCCAGCCTATCTCGCTCCCAAACGCCCCGCCTCTGCCATTCCTCCGGCCCGTCTGACTCCCAAACGGGCCGCCTCTGCCATTCCCCCGGGCCGTCGGGCAGTTATTTTGCGTGCAGATCGGATTCTCTCACACTGAAAGTCTATGATGTGCAGTGCAGATATGAATCCAGCGAATTAGAAACCTACTATATGCGTCGCAGATAAGATTCTTCTACTCCAAAAGCATGGTTTATGCGTTGCATGAGATATATTCCCAGCATAAAAGCCTGACAAGTGCGGCGCAGATAGGATCTTCCCGAGTTAAAAGCATAGCTTATGCAGCGCGGATAGAATCTTCCTGAGTTGAAAACATGCCTTATGCAGTGCATGAGGTAGGCTTTTAATGTAGGAATATGCCTTATGCGACGCATAAGGTAGGCTTCTACACGAGGAACATACTATCCGCATCGCAGATGAATGGCTTCTATAGTAAGAGATGGCGTTATGCACTGCATAAGGCAGACTTTCAGTCTAAGAGAAGCCGATTTGCACGCGAAATGACTGCCCGACGGCCCGGGGGAATGGCAGACGGGGCCCGTTTGGGAGTGGGACGGCCCGGGGGAATGGTGGACGTGCCTCGTTTGGGAGTCAGACGGGCTGGGGGAATGGCAGAGGCGGCCTGTTTGGGAGTCCGACGGGCTGGGGGAATGGCGGACGGGGAGCGTTTGGAAGTGATCGAGGGTCGAGGAAGGATGGATGGGGGGCGTTTCGGATGGGCCGAGAGGTGGGGAACGAGAGGCGTGGCAGGGGGCGGGAAGCGCTGATTTTGCGGGGCTTTCTGATTAGCCATACTTTTGTCTCACTTAAAAGAAAGGAAGAAACCACTGTGGCAAAATCCGTCGAAACCCCCTTGATGAAGCAGTATTTTGGCATTAAGGCCAAGCATCCAGAGGCCATTCTGCTCTTTCGCGTGGGCGACTTCTATGAAATGTATGGGCAGGACGCTGTCGATGGGGCTGAGACGCTCGGCATTGTGCTGACGAAGCGCTCTAACGGCGCGTCGCAGGATGTGCCAATGGCGGGCTTCCCTTATCACGCGCTCGATGCCTACCTGCCGAAGCTGGTGAAATCGGGCTGGCGGGTGGCGGTATGCGACCAGCTGGAGGATCCGAAAATGGCCAAGAAACTGGTCAAGCGAGGGATCACGGAGCTGGTCACCCCCGGCGTTTCGATGGATGACAATGTGCTGGAACGGAGGGAGAATAACTTTCTGGCTGCGGTGCATTTTGGGCGGTCCAAATGCGGGGTGGCTTTTCTGGATATTTCGACGGGCGAGTTCCTCACGGCTGAGGGCACGGTGGAGACGGTGGACAAGTGGCTGGCGGACTTTGCGCCTAAGGAGGTGCTGGTCTGCCACGGTCTGCGCGACCGCTTCGGATGCACCTTCGGGCCCGTGGGCAGTGTGTTCGAGATGGAGGATTGGGTCTTCATGCCCGATACGGCTCGCGATCGGCTCCAGCGCCACTTTGAGACGGTCGGGCTGAAAGGCTTCGGCGTCGAGGATCTGGAGGACGGCATCGTGGCCGCAGGCGCCATCCTCGTTTATTTGGATCGCACGAAGCACACGCAGGTGGGACACATCACGTCGCTCCTGCGCATCGAGGAGGAGGGTTACGTCAGGCTCGACAAATTCACCGTCCACAGCCTTGAGCTTGTGCGATCGATGAGCGAAGGCGGCCGCTCCCTGCTGGAAACGATCGATGAGACCACCTCGCCCATGGGTGCACGACTGCTGAAGCGCTGGCTGCTCTTTCCACTCCGCGACGAGGCCGAGATCAGTCGCCGACAGGATGCCGTGGCCTTGCTTGCGGGCGACGCCTTGCTGCGTGAGGCACTGATCGGGCAGCTGGCCGAGGTGGGCGACGTGGAGCGGATCATTTCCAAGGTGGCCGTGGGGCGGGTATCGCCGCGCGAGGTGGTGCAGCTCAAGCGTGCCCTGGAAGCCATCGGACGGATACGCACGCGCTCGATGGCTTCGGATAACGCGGTGCTCCGGTCTTGGGGTGAGGCACTCGATCCCTGTTCGGAGATGAGCGAACGCATCGGACGCGAGTTGGTCAGTGAGCCACCCGTCACGATCGCCAAAGGAGGGCTTATCGCCGAGGGGGTAAGCCAGGAGCTTGACGAGCTGCGCCAGCTGGCCTATTCGGGCAAGGACTACCTGACGAAGGTGCAGCAGCGCGAAAGCGAGCGGACGGGCATCCCGAGCCTCAAGATCGCCTTCAACAACGTGTTCGGATACTATATCGAGGTCCGCAATGCGCACAAAGACAAGGTGCCCACGGAGTGGATCCGCAAGCAGACACTGGTGAACGCCGAGCGATACATCACGGAGGAGCTGAAGGAATACGAGGAGAAGATTCTCGGCGCCGAAGAGCGTATTGTGGCCTTGGAAGCGGAGCTGTTCAACCGACTGACGGCCGATCTGACGCACCTCGTCCGCCCCATCCAGCGTGACGCACAAATCGTGGCCCAGCTGGACTGCGTCGTCTCCTTCGCCCGCACGGCCTCCAGCCAGCGTTATGTGCGGCCGGTGGTAGACGACTCCGATGTGATCGACATTCGAGGTGGGCGCCACCCCGTCATCGAGCGACAACTGCCCTCGGACGAGCCTTATGTGGCCAACGACGTCTATCTCGATCGTCGTGAACAGCAGATCCTCATCATCACCGGGCCAAACATGGCCGGTAAGTCGGCGCTGCTTCGCCAGACCGCCCTCATCGCCCTGCTGGCCCAGGTGGGCAGCTTTGTGCCCGCTGAGAGCGCGCGTATCGGTTGGGTGGACAAGATCTTTACGCGTGTCGGAGCGTCGGACAACATCTCCGCAGGCGAATCCACCTTCATGGTCGAGATGAACGAGGCGGCGAACATCCTCAACAATCTCTCTGCGCGCAGTCTTGTGCTCTTCGATGAGTTAGGACGCGGCACGAGCACCTATGACGGCATCTCCATCGCCTGGGCCATCGTCGAGTATATCCATGAGCACCCGACGGCGTCGGCCCGCACGCTCTTTGCCACCCATTACCACGAGCTGAACGAGATGGCCCGCAGCTTTCCGCGTATCCGCAACTTCAACGTCTCGGTGCGGGAGTCGGGCAATCGGGTCATCTTCCTCCGCAAGCTCGTATCCGGGGGCAGTGAGCACAGCTTCGGTATCCACGTGGCGCGTATGGCGGGCATGCCGCGGAGCATCGTCGAGCGGTCGGGCGAGATCCTCGCTCGTCTGGAGCGAGGCGGGGCGCAAGCCAAGCCCGTAGTGGTCGATGTGCCCAAATCAGCGAAGGGCCAGGCCTATCAGCTGAGCTTTTTCCAGTTAGACGATCCGGTGCTCAGTCAGGTGCGCGACGAGATCTGCAACCTCGACCTAAACAATCTCACGCCGCTCGAAGCGTTGAATAAGCTGAGTGAGATCAAACGAATTATTCAAGTCAAATAGAGGGCGGAAAGGAAAGAATGATGCTACCGATGCGGTTCTTTCTGCTACTCCCTACTGAATCAAAACAGCTTCTAAGTATGATACGTGGCATGAAGTCGATCATCAAGTCCACCCGCGGGCTGCTGCTCCTTGTGGCGGCCAGTGCGGTGCTGCTCACCCTCGCCAACTCCTGTTCGGAGGTGAGGCACATGAGCGCCGAGGTGGCTTACCGGACAGAAGCCCAGCTGGGCGAAGGCGCCATCTGGCACCCCGATCGTGGCTCCCTCTTTTGGGTAGACATCGAGAAGCGCACGCTCTATGAGTTTATGCCGGAGAAGAAGAAATGCCGCTCGTGGCAGTTCGATCGGAAGGTGACGACCGTCGTTCCCGAGACGGATCATACCGTCATCGTGGCGCTTGAGAACAGCATCGTCCGCTTCGATCTAAACACTCAGCAGAAGCAAGAGATCACCCCCGTCGACACCAAGGGCGGTCGGCTGCGCTGCAACGACGGCAAATGCTCGCCTAACGGTTGGCTGTGGGTGGGCACGATGAGCATCGATGAAAAGTCGAACGACGCAACGCTCTATTGCGTCCGTCCCAGTGGGCGCATCGACGCCATGATTCGCGGCGTGACGATCTCCAACGGCATCGTCTGGTCGCGCAACAACAAGTACATCTATTATAACGATACGCCTACGGGTAAGATCCGCCGCTATCGCTACCACCAGCATTCGGGTGACATCATCAAGAACGGTATCGCTGTCGACATATCCGAGGGTACCGGACTGCCCGACGGTATGACCATCGACCGCAACGACAACCTCTGGGTGGCCCAGTGGGGCGGCTTTGGCGTCTATTGCTACAATGCCTACACCGGCGAGCTGATCGCCAAGGTGGAAGTGCCTGCCCCGAACGTCACCTCGTGTGCTTTTGGTGGCAAAAACATGGACATCCTCTACATCACCACCGCCCGCGAGGGCCTCACACCGGACGAGCTGGCAGCCTACCCCTTGAGTGGCTGCATTTTCTCGTGCAAACCGGGAGCCATAGGCGTATCCCCGAACTATTTCGGGCAAGAGAATAAGTAAGCAGAATGAAGATTACACGTAAAAAGAAGCCCACGTCGGCGGGCAAGCAAAGTCGACGAAACGACAGGGACACGCGAGGCAACAAGAAGAAAAAAGCCGCCCAGTCCGCCCATCACGGCAAGCGCATCCTCAAAAAAGACGCCCTCACACGGGCCATCTTGGATACGTTCCAGCTCAATCCTCGCACGATTTACAACTACAAGCAGATCGCCAAGGCTATCGGCGTCGAGGCACAGGTGCAGAAGCTCCAAACGGCCGAAATACTGCGCAGTTTGGCGGACGACGATGTGCTCACGGAGACCGAACCCGGGCGTTATCGCTTGAATCGCATCGGCGAGTCCGTTACCGGAATCTTTCGGCGCCGTAGCAACGGCCGACATGCCTTTATTCCGGACACTCCTGCTACGGACAATGCGGACGGTGACGCACCGACGCCAGAACCCATCAATGTGGACGATCGCCATACGGCCCACGCACTGGATGGCGATCGTGTACGTGTGCAGCTCTTCAAACGTCGTCGGGGCGAGCCTGAGGCGGAGGTGATGGAGGTCTTGGAGCGTGCGCCACACACCTATGTGGGTCGGCTGGAGGTCTCCAAGAACTACGCCTTCCTTGTGACCGAAGATCGCACGCTCTCCAACGACATCTTTATCCCCAAAGCAGCGCTTCAGGGCGGTCGCACGGGCGATAAAGCCATCGTGCGTATCGTCGAGTGGCCCGAACACGCGTCGAATCCGACGGGCGAAGTCGTCGAGGTGCTCGGCCGCGCGGGGGATAACGACACGGAAATGCACGCCATCTTGGCCGAGTACGGTTTACCCACGCGTTATCCGGAAAATGTCGAGAAAGCTGCGCGGCGCATCCCACGTGAGATCACGGCGGAGGATATCGCCGAGCGTGAGGACTTCCGCGAGGTGACAACCTTCACGATCGACCCCAAAGACGCCAAAGACTTTGATGATGCACTCTCGATCCGTCGCCTGACGGACGGCCGCTGGGAGGTGGGCGTCCATATTGCCGACGTGACGCACTATGTGAAGCCGGGCAGCATCATCGACAAGGAGGCATACGAGCGCGCAACCTCCGTCTATCTTGTCGACCGAACGATTCCCATGCTGCCGGAATGTTTGTCAAACGACCTCTGCTCGTTAAGGCCGGATGAGGAGAAGCTGACCTTCTCCGTCGTCTTTGAGATGAATGAGGAGGCCGACATCCTCGCCTCACGCATCGTGCGGACGGTGATTCGTAGTGACCGCCGTTTCACGTACGACGAGGCACAGGAGGCGATAGAGACCGGCCGCGGAGATTTCTGCGAAGAGATCAATACGCTGAACCGTTTGGCTAAAAAACTCCGTGAGCGACGGTTCGCGCAGGGTGCCATCGACTTTGATCGCTATGAGGTGAAGTTCGAGATCGATGACAAGGGTCGTCCCTTGAGCGTGTATTTCAAGGAGTCGAAGGACGCCAACAAATTGATCGAGGAGTTTATGCTCATCGCAAACCGCACGGTGGCGGAATCCGTCGGGAAAGGTTCGGGCAGTCGGGCGGCGAAAAAAACGTTCGTCTACCGTATTCATGAGCAACCCGACGCAGAAAAAATGGAGACGTTCGCCACGTTTGTCCGACGGTTTGGATATAAACTGAAGACGGACGGCAGTAAAAACGAAATCACCCGCAGTATCAATCGCCTGTTAGACGATGCAAAGGGTCGGCCGGAGGAAAATCTGATCGAAACATTGGCCGTGCGATCCATGCAGAAGGCCCGCTACTCGACGGAAAACATCGGGCACTATGGTTTGGCCTTTGCCTACTATTCGCATTTTACCTCGCCCATCCGCCGCTATCCTGATATGATGGCGCACAGGCTCTTGGTGCGTTACGCGGACGGCGGTCGGAGCGTTCCTAAGGACGCGTGTGAAGAAGAGTGCGATCATTGCTCGCAAATGGAACAATTGGCTGCCAACGCGGAACGTGCTTCGATCAAATACAAGCAGGTGGAGTTTATGAGCGACAAAATCGGGCAGGTTTTTGATGGCGTGATATCTGGCGTCACCGAATGGGGACTGTATGTGGAGTTGAACGACAATAAATGCGAAGGTCTCGTGCCCATGCGAGACTTGGACGATGATTTTTATGAGTTTGATGAAGCCAATTATGCCCTGGTCGGTCGTCGTCGACACCGTACTTATCGCTTAGGAGACCCGATCACTATCACAGTAGAGCATGCCAATCTGGAACGTAAGCAGCTCGATTTCCGGCTGGCGTAACCGCCCGAAAAAACAGGTTCCGCCAACCTACGCGGAACATTTTTCGATACGTACCGAATAAATATGTGATTCCCCGAATCATTCTGAGACAGATACGGGGGATAAGCGCTTTCGCATAACAAAAAACTAAGCCCCGATTCTTTGCATGCGAAGGGACCGGGGCTTTTTATTGAGGTAAAAACGTGTCCTGCGGATCTGCATAGATCCTTATTTGTAACAGATAAGCCCTGTGCACATTGGCAGAGCCTGAGCACAGGGTTTATTTTATTCACTTACAAAGTGAAGCCACTGATCTGGAATGAAGGAGCATATATTTGCAGATGAAATGAATGCGAAATAATCATGGACACCATAGAATCAAAAGAGACGACCTCTATTCGTATCAATAAATCCTTATTGGACAGAATGAGAGCGAAGGCAAAGGCTGGCAATCGTACGTTTAGCAATCTTGTGGAGACACTCCTGTACGAATTTGATGATGCAGAGGATGACAGCTTGATCTCCGAAAAAGAATATTTCGATCGGATAGATGCCGCGAAAAAAAGCATAGAGGAGGGACGATTTGTGGAAGTTCGCAGCAAAGAAGAACTTCATAGATATTTAGACAGTTTGTAATGTACAGACTTCGAATTTCAGAAGAAGCCGATCATGACTTATCACGGCTCAAAAAGCATGAGCCAAAAGCGTTCAAAAAAGCTTTACAGCTACTTGAAGAACTCGCAGAACATCCCCAAACAGGAACGGGTCATCCAGAACTCTTAAAAAGAGATAGACCCGGACAATGGTCTCGTAGAATAAACAAGAAGCATAGGCTTGTTTACGAAATACAAGAAGAAATAGTGCTTGTCCTTGTCCTTCGTGCATATGGGCATTATGATGATAAATGAAAGGTAGAATAGATATCCAACCTTCCCCACAAAAACACACGGTCAAAAACGTTTCCCGCCGACTCTTTTCGGAAAAAACCAAGCCCCGATTCCTTGCTTGCGAAGGGACCGGGGCTTTTCTATGATTAAAAAACGGCTGATGCTTATTTGCCGAAGATGTGCATGAAGGAGAGATTGCCTACTGTGCTCAGCGAGAGGCCTGCCTTGCCCGTAGCCGGGTTATATGTAAAGAGGCCCGCCTGTTTTTCGCCGAAGGCACCGAGGAGAACCAAATTGCCTTGGGTCTCAATCGCTGTACTATGGCCATCCGTCATCGGAACTCCCTCAATTCTTTTGATTGTTTTTGCCTTGAGATCCATGATTACGGCCATTGCGCTCTTAGACGTGTATGGATTCGTTCCGTTCAGCTCCAGAATGGCCACGAAAGCCACCACTTTACCATTGCCCAAGTATTTACAATTCAGGATCGCCGATGATTTGTATTCCGAGCCTTCAATCGTTACGCCAGAAATCTCCCACGTACGCGACGCGTCAAATTCATCCTTGCCAGCAGGGATGCAGACAAACCCATTCTCCCGATATTTCGGATTGTAACCGAAGTAGCCAGCGCACGCGATATAAATATCGCCCTGTTCATCGGTAAAGATCATGTCCTTATACAACGGTCTGGTCGGGAAGGCAATCTTTTTGCTGTTCTCGGTGATCACTTTCAGCACTTTGTCAGTCTTCGGGTCGATCACAGCCACTTCCACCTGCCTACGATCTTCGTACGGCATGTAATTACTACCGATTTGGTCCAGAGTAAGGAAGTACCGATCGCCACGAAGAATGCCCAGACTGGGCTCGGGGCTTGCATCTTTGTACGCATACTGCTTCAGGTCGATCTCGCCTGTTTTCTGTAGCGTGGTCGGATTCATCACCCAAACGTTGCCCAAGGAATAGTTCGGCATATACATTTTGTCGGCAGAGACCTTCTGGACATTGTACGGCGTAGCTCCCGCGGGCACATCGATGGTCTTGAGGTTTCCCATCGTCTGTGTTTTCGGGTCATACGTGTAGCGGCGGACCTTAAACTCTGCATCTTTTCCCATACCGGTGGGCAGGACAAAGATGTAGTTGTCAATCACGGAGATCATGCCAGCAAAAGCAATCTGAATGCCCTTCGAATTGTCGATGGAGCCACTGAGATTGTTTGTCAGCTGCAAATAAGACGAGCCGCTCATACCGTCGGGATTCTTCACGGTCGTCTCTAAGAGGTACTGGCCTTTGCCGCCAGGCACCACGGTATTCGTCGTGTCCGGTTTGGGTTGGGGCTTGGGTTCCGGGGGAGTGTCTTTTCCACATCCGGTGGTCATCACAAGGGCAACGAGGCATGCTGCCCACATCATTTTCTTGTTCATCATCTCAATACGTTTTGTCGGTTAAAAAATAGGGGTTATGGGCTTTCGCCCGAAAAAAATTCAATCGGAAAAGGGGACGGTGAGGCGTTGCAAGACGCTGCATCGGGCGGAAAAAAGGTTCACGAACGTATGCAGCTGTCTGTCTTTTGCTCTAAATAGGTTCTGGACAAATGTCGGGGCCAAATTTTTAGCGACTGATTTGCTGATGCAGGTATCCGGCAAATTTTTTCGGGGGCTGCAGCCCCCCACGCCGTTTCACTTGAACACATATCTCACCTTGACGCCGAAGCTGCGACCTGGCAGGGGGCGATTAAATTCGCTGAGGACGCGCGCGTCGGTCAGATTCTTGATCTTGGCCGAGAGAAAAAGGCTGTTGTTGAAAAAGCTATGCTCCAAACCAAGGTCGACGGTTGTGCTGCGGGGTATCCGCCGTTGATCTGCCGCCATTTCGAAGTCGTAGAGATATTCCTCCACAAAAGATAGATCGCTAAAAAGACGCGTGTTCTGTCCGCGGCCGCCAAAAAGGTTCTCATGATGGAATTCCAATCCTGCATTGCCCATTAAATAGGGAATGTTGGGCATGCGCAGACCCTTCGTAGGATTAGGTAGCGAACTTCCTTCATCATGCTCACGTACATCACGAAGATCTTGGAACGTAGCGTTCGCATACCCATAGAGCCAAGGCGTTATGTCGGCTTTCACCTCTGCCTCGACACCCATCGTACGCATCTCGCCAAAATTTTGATACTGTGCGCCGAGGATTCCCTTCGTATAGCGGATCATATGTTGCAGATACATATAGAAGGCATTGACTTCGATCTGAAGATTACTTGCTGCCCGACCTGTCAGGTCGTACAAGAAGCCCACATTGAGGCTCGTGTTTCGCTCCGGCATTAGATTTTCGGCCGGAGAGACCGTGTAGCCATCGCCCAAGAGTTCCGTTTCCGAGGGGATACGCACGTCATACCCCGCGGACAATTTCGCCATCAAATCTGGCAAGATGCGGAACCGCAGGGCATCATTAACGCCCACAGCGCTCTTGTTGACGTCCACATCATGTACCTCACCGATGCCAAAAATGTCCGCCTGACGTGTCTTCATCGTGTATAGGTAGTAACGCACGGTCAGGGAGTTCAGCAGGCGGTCTTTCGGCGTGCGAAAATCGTACGTTAAGCCTGCCGACCAACTCCTCATGCGCGAATTGAAGACCGCTTCTCTTCCTATGCTCAATTCTCGCAGCGAATCTTTGGGGAAACCGTTTGCCAGGGTAAAAAGTGAGTTGAAATTGAGCGAGTGCTGCTTATGCAGCAAGTATTCTAAGTTCAATTTGTGGCTGATGGTAAACTTCTTATCCGAAGAATGCGACGCATAACGATTGCCCAATTCTCCGCCATAAATAGATGGCGAGGGATAGGCCCGTCCATCCCAGTCGTACCATTGCTTGGCCGTATCCACGAGCCCGTAAGACGTAATGGCCGCTGCCAGGTGCATATCGAAGTCCAAGCCAGGCGTCAGGAAGTTTTTTTTCTCCAATTTATTGGCCAGGGCAAAGAGCATGGAGTGCGTTTCCGCCTTACGGATATCTTTTTCAATGCCCTGTATCTCATGATTCGTCAAAGCGAAAGCCGGTTCAATCTCCACCTTGTCAAACCACCATTTGTAGGCCTTCAGGGAGCCCCCCAAGATCAATTTTCGAAACCCATCGTGGTCGCGGCGGATCTTCAGGCCGTCCACATAGGGCGAAAGCATGGTGTAGTTATTGTCCGAGTACGTATATCCGCCGCCGATGCCGAACACGAGGCCCTGATTGCGCAAATTTCGCTTCAAAACGGTTTGCACTTTGTGCGTATTGAACGATTCCAGCGTGTAACTAAAGTCCGCGTAACGTGCCGGATACTCTTTCAGCACCAAATTGACGGCCCCGCCCATTGCCGAGCCTCCAAATTTGGCCGGAACGACACCCTTGTAAATCTCAATGCGATCAATCATGTCGATAGGGATGTCGTTGATGTCGATAAAGTCCGAATTATCGTTCATGGGCGTCTCGTCGATAAAGAACCCGATCCTTTTTCCCTCCAAGCCGCGCACGGACAGTCTTGTAGCGCCTCCCACTCCGCCAGACGAGCGCAATGTCACTCCGACCGTCTTCGACAAGATGTCCGCAATGCCTGCCACCGTTCCGCTCAACTGATTCATGGATATGACAGAGATAGGCATCGCTTGTTCGCGCAATTGTCGGGCCTCACTTTTGGCTGTTACCACTACTTCGCTGAGCGATTTCGACTCCGATTGCAGTTGTACCTTTATGCGGCGCACCTCCCCTTCGCGTAGCGTGACCCGTTCCGAATGGCTTTCGTAGCCCATATAATCAAATCGGACCGTGTAGGTACCCGGGGGTAAATTTTGGATCGAAAAGTTGCCCTTGGCGTCTGTCACCTCTCCCGTTTTCAGTTGTTCGATAAAGGCGCTGGCTCCGATGAGCGGTTCGTTGTTCGCAGCGTCGGTCACGACGCCCGTAATGCGTGCCGTTTGCGCCGTGGACGTACTCCAGGCAATCGTCAGCAGGCACGCGAAAAGCATCCATAGGGTGTTTCTCTTCTTCATGTTCTTATGATACAATATAAAATACATTCTGCACTTAAACAAATACGGCTGCAAAAGTAGAACGTAGAGAATACTGTTCACAATCCCCAATAATGGGGATAATAAGGAGGAAATGCGAAAACGCATAACGAAAAACGAACAACGAAAAACACTCATGCAAATCTGCATGAACCATTCATGTCCCCGTGTAGGGGCGTATTGAATACGCCCCACAAACGTTTTCAGTAGAAAACGAATACCGTGTATTTGCATCATCCATTTTTGGATGTGTGCGAGATTCATGCGGTTTTACGCTATCCATTCCCGATTAGGTAAAACGTTCATACAGAAACCCCCAACAAAAAACATTCAACAAAAAACACTCATGCCGATCCGCATGTCGTTCATTTTCGGAAAAACGAACCCCATGAAAAATGCCGGGCACATACATAGGCGAACCTATGCTGCACCCGGCATAACTACCGATGATTTATCATTAATAACGACGGTCTATTCTTCTGGCAGGGTAATATCTGGCCCGCTGCCTTGACTGCCTCCGGGTTGCTTGGGCTTCTCTCCTTCGCCTCCGGGAGTCTTGGGGTCTGGTTTCTTCGAATCTTTATCCTCAGGGAGATGGATGTCGGGTTTGCCGTCATCCTTTCCCGGCTTTTTGGGATTCGGTTCTTTCGGCTGCTTCGGATCTTTCGGCTTTTCGGGATCCTCGCCGTCTTTCTTCTTCTTCGATCCGATCACTTGCGTCTTGTTGCGATGGACCACCTTATTCATATGAATGATAAAGGGGGCCGTGTCGAGTGCGTCGTCAACCACCGCCAAGGCATTGACTACCCTGACGAGCCACTGGTAAGCCAAATCCGACTCATGACGGGCCGTGCGGAGTGAGCCGAGCGTTTGTGGCATGTTGTCGGAACGCTCGGTGAGCCACTTCTCGATTTTTTCGTTGGCCGCTTTCAACGAGTCGACATACGGCTTAACGCCCAGCGACGAAACGTCGGTCGCGTACGTTTTCTCGCAGTCTCCCACGAAGCTAATGATGGCCCCGGTCTCTCGCTCCAGCTGCATACGGGCGTCGAGACGATAGGCGGTCATCACCTTGAGGATCGTTGCGGCCGATCGAGCCTTGTCGGCTTCCGGATGGTCTGCAAAACCTTTCAATGTTTTGCGTAGGGCGTTCAGCATACGTCCCCTTTCCTGATCCGCTTTGTGGATGTCGACCGTAATGAGGCTTTTTTGCGACTTAGCGTAACAGTCGTCCTCTTTCTTGGTCGCCGCAGCGAGCAGATCGGCAGCCTTTTTGATCTTCGGGTGTGCCAAAAGGGCCGTTTCGATGGCCATGCGGTCGCTCACGTTCTTCATAAACAAGAAGTGCGCACCGTTGGTCATCAGCGTGCAGTTAATTGTGTCGATTTCGACAGGCGGTACAATCCCCGCCGACGGATTTTGAGGAGCAGAAGGTGTCTCTGGCATTGTAAACTCTGTTTATTTGTGATGTGATACATGTCCGTCATCTTTCAAGACAAAAGATTGTGACGCGGCAAAGATGGGAAGATTTTTCATACCTCCAACATGCATGCAAAATACTAAACAGCGCGCATGTTATTTAGTTGCTTCCCCAGAGCAATTAAGAAATATTCTTGCGGCTTAATTGATTCAACAGAGCAACTAAGAGACATTTTCTCGGCTTAATTGCTTCATCAGAGCAACTAAGAAACATTTTTACGGCTTAATTGCTCTATCAGAGCAACTAAATAACATTCCCGTCATTTAATGTTTTCCGCCCAAGCAATCCCCCCGCAACTCCGCACATGTCCCTCTCGATCCCAAACGAGGACGTTGCAACCCCGCGCGTACCGTTTTCGCGTCCGTGTAGGGGCGTATTGCATACGCCCCACAGACGTTTTTGGCAGAAAACGAATGCCGCAATCCCGACGTACCATTTTCGTCCCCAATCACGAACGCCGCAATCCCACGCGTACCATTTTCGTACCCGTGTAGGGGCGTATTGCATACGCCCTACAGACGTTTTCGGCAGAAAACGAACGCCGTGTATTTGCGTCATCCATTTTCGGATGTATGCGGGATTCGTGCGGTTTCGCGTTATCCGTGCCCGGGTACATGAAACGGTCGTGCGATTTTGCACGTATTCGCCCCGTTCCGGGTCGTTTGTAGGGCGTATTCTGTTGCGCCCTACACGGGGACGAAAACGGTACGCGCAGGATGTCGTTATCCGTGCCTGATTACGTGAAACGTTCGTGCGATTTTGCACGTATTCGCCCCGTTCCGGGTCGTTTGTGGGGCGTATGCAATACGCCCCTACACGGGGACGAAAACGTTACGCGCAGGATGTCGTTATCTGTGCCCGGGTACATGAAACGTTCGTGCGGGTTCTGTTATTCATCGATATATAGATCATCGCCTTGCCAATTTTCTGGATTGATGATGATGTATTCCGAAATACGCTGATACGATTGGCTATTTCGAATGATATGTTCGTAATAGTTACGTTGCCAAACGGTAAAGCCCAATCTTTTAGACACAGCTGCTTTATACCCTCTTACAATAGCCCCTAATGTATGAGAAGGGGAACGGCATGGAATGGGATTATCGTCCACAACCTCCGGAAATCCTGCGTGCCAGTTGTTATATATGCTGCGTAGAGTCGATAAAGATGTGGACTGTGTGATTTCAACGATGGCATGCATATGATTAGGCATAATCACATATTCATGTAGGAGCACTTGACCCGGGCGAATGTTAATCGTGTTCAGCCATTCCTCTTCAGCGACATGTCCGGCCTCATTCAAAACCATTTCATTGTCGATGATCTCACCAAATAGGCACATCCGTTGTTGACAACAGAGGGTGATGAAATATAATCCATCACACGAATAATCATATCCGTATAAACGCATCGAATGACGGTGGTGCACCTTCGGGTCATATTTTGTGTTCATGGGTGTATTCATTTTTCATAACGCAAAGGTGGAATAATGAAACGAATCGGGTATATGCCACCCCGCACGTACCATTTTCGCATCCAATCATGAATGCCGTCACCCTGCACGTACCATTTTCGTACCCGTGTAGGGGCGTATTGCATACGCCCTACAGACGTTTTCGGCAGAAAACGAATGCCGTGTATTTGCGTCATCCATTTTCGGATGTATACGGGATTCATGCGGTTTTGCGGTATCCGTGCCCGATTACGTGAAACGTTCGTGCGGTTTTGCACGTATTCGTCCCGTTCCGGGTCGTTTGTGGGGCGTATTCTGTTGCGCCCTACACGGGGATATGAAATGGTCATGCGGTTTTGCGGCATCCGTGCCCGGGTACATGAAATATTCATGCATATTGGCCTCTCCCTCTTTTTCGGGAGATAAAAAAAGAGGTGGACCCGTCGCGGGTGCACCTCTTATCATAATGCAATGAAACCAAATAAAGGCCTTGTCAGGACCCAATCAAAACATATCCCATCTTACTGGGCGAATAAAAGACATATCGAAAGACTTTCTTATTCAAGATACTTTGTGATAGATCGCGGCAGGTAGAAGGTGTTGTTCTTGTCTACGTAGACAATCACGGTCGAAAGACGGATCTCGTCGTTTGCCTTCTTCCCTTTTTTGATGATGTTGGTGAAGGGCACGATCGTCAGCTGTTGTTTTTTGCCCTTAACAACGAGCGTGGGATTGTCCTTCTCCGTTTTCGCCGGCAAGATAGTGTATTTGTAGCCTTTCAACAATTCGGTATGGGGGACAAAATACTCCTGGGTGAGTTCGTCGGGCTTCCCTAAGAGGCCTACGGCGGAGGCCATGTAGCGATGGAGGTCAATGTTCGTGTTGACGCCTATGGGGAGGGTTCCCTGGGGGTGATAAGCGGCCAAAATAACGTCCTCGCCGGTGTGCCCGCCCGTGGTAAAGCCGAAACAGGTCTTGGAGGTAAGTAGCTTAGCTACAAATCCGTAGAGAGAATTGCTGTAGAGGGCCGACAGGGACTCTTTTTCCGCGCGTTTATCCTCCGGGATGGGGCTGTTCTTATAATCTTTGCAGTTGTAAAGGGCCTGGAGCTCCTCGTCGGTCAACTCAAATCCGGCGTTTTCTTTGAAGATCTTTTGCACCTTTGTCGATGGTGCGGCGTTGAGCTTGTTGACAAAGCCCTGGGCCGTATTTTTTACGCCAGTGACAAAGCTGAAGAGCTGATCCTTGGTCAATTTGTCGTAACCTTTACAGTCGCGGCGCCCCAGACTGAAACCACTGTTGCCATGATCGGGCACGACAACCACGAGCGTCTGTCCGTCCTTCTTGGCAAAGTCAAGCGCCACGGCACAAGCCTTGTCAAAGGCCACATATTCGGTAAGCATACCCACGGGATCGTTGCCATGCGCCGCCCAGTCTACTTTACTTCCTTCAACCATCAAGAAAAAGCCATTTTCGTTTTTGGACAGTTTCTCGAGGGCCTTTCTTGTCATCTCTTCGAGGGCAGGCTGTTGGGCAGGATCGCGATCCAGGTCGTAGTCCATCTCTTTCTTACCGAAGAGGGCCCACATTTTGCCATTGTTGTCAGCGCGCATACCGGCCAGATCGTCGCGATAGACGCTGTAACCCCGCGACCGAAGGTAAGCCTCGCCTTCTTTGTCCAAAAGAGAGACGCCACCACCGATCACAACGTCTACATCGTTGTGGACGATCTGAGGCGCAATCCAATCATAGCGTTTTCGGCTGTAACTATGTGCGGAGCAGTCTGCAGGAGTGGCATGTGTGAACTCGCAAGTGACAACCAAACCGGTAGCCTTGTTTTGTACCAGCCGCATGGCCTCCAGCAGAGTGATCATAGGCTGATAAGCGCGCGAGGGATCTACGGGGAAAATGTCATTGCCCGGATCAGCCGGCGGGTAAGTGGCGATGTAACCTGTACGGCTCGGATGTCCGGTCACATAACAGGAGGTCGTAGGTGCAGAATCGCCGATTGGGGCGTTGGAAGAGAAGGTCCGAACCGTACCACAGAGATACGGGTCGATGGCCAGGTGCTGCCGATTGGGATCTTTGTACCATTGGTACCAGCGAGCCGTAGACACGGTCGCAATAGACGTTCCATCGGGGATCAAGAGGATCAGGTTTTTGACCGGCTTCACATCGGCCGGATCAATCGCGCTCGCACGTCCGCACAGGGCCATCGCAACGAGCAACAAGAGCGTAGATGTTGTCTTTCTCATTTGATTGAATGAATGATAGATGGAATAAATTAGGTTTGGAGAAATCGTTTCTGTGTTCTTTTTTCCTGTAAAGGGGCAGGGGGATATTTTTTCAGAATGATCCTCAGCCGGTCATCGGAAACAACCGTTTTTTCCTGCCGGTAGGTGTAGGGGCGTATCGCATACGCCCCAGCGCGTATCAGGTTTTTCGATTGCTCGTCCCCACGGGGACGTTTGGCGGGCGTATTCGATACGCCCCTACCCTACCGGCAGGAATCTTTCGGAGAATCAGGCTGGATATCCTTGCATACTAATGATTCTTTTCACGTTTTACTTCCTCGGAAAACAGCAGGGGCGAAAAATGCTTCGCCCCTACCCTACTGGTGAATGTCTCGGGTCCATTTTTGTATCACGATGGACACGTGCACCCGGACACGTTTCCTTTTTAGATGCTCATTTTCAGCGTTCCGCCTTACGTCAGCGAGATAATCTCCTCTTCGAAATGGGTGAGCTTTTCCGCGCCCGTCTCTGTGATGAGATAACTATTCTCGACACCTACCGCGCCCACCTCTGGGATCACAAATTTAGGCTCGAAGGCGATCACCATGCCCGGTTGCAGCGCATCTTTTGAGCGGGGAGTGAGCACGGGTGGCTCATTGATCTCCAAACCAATGCCGTGGCCTACAAACTTGGCCTGTTGACGCGTACCCATGAAGCAGTCAGCCAGATTGGCCTTCTCTGCCATGCCAACAGCCATGCTGTAGAGTTCGCTGCATGCCAATCCGGGTCGCATAACGACCTCGGCAGCCGCCATGATGTCTCTTGCCGTGCCATGCGCACGGTAGGCCTTTTCGCTGAGCCTTCCTACGGAGAAAACGCGCGTCATGTCAGAGATGTAGGCCGTATAATTGCCCGCCATATCGACCATGATGGCCGTCCCGTCCGTCAATTTCGTGCCATTAGCACCGATGGGACATATCGGCGTTTGTCCTGCGCCGCCAAGAGCAAAGTCGAAAGGTGACGCGGCCTCTGCATTCTCGCCAGCCAGAAGGCTGCCCATGAAGATGTTCATATTTGGCCCGTAAGTACGGAAGATGCCAATCGACCCGTGAAGCCTCATCCGCCTTTCGATCTCGACTTGAAGTTCCAGATCAGTCATTTCGGGGTGGAAACAGTCCGGGATTTCTGCATAGACCTCGGCATGACGCTGGGAAGAGAGCCGCAATTGCTCCACCTCCCAAGGCGTCTTAATCATACGCACGCGTCGCATGACGGCGGAGACATTTCCCGCCTTTTCGGGTTGGAACAGGTTGTAAAGGCGCATGTAATCGTTATACGAGAGTGTATCGGCTTCGAACAGGAGGTGTTTGGGCCGTGATTGTCCCGGTGCATTGCTGAACCAGGCGAGCATGTCGTCCGGACGATGCACGCGAACCGCCTCGACCGGCAAATCGCAGTCAGCAGGACGCCTTACAAACGCAACCGGCGCGCCTTCCGTCGGCAAATAGAGCCAACCATTGAAGACGCGCCCGGTAAGGTAAAAGAGATGGACGTCCGAAGCGAAAAGGGCCCCGTCCGCCGCAGCGTCGGCCAGTGCACTTTGTACACGGCGGCGCCTCAGGAGAAGATCATCGAGAAAAGCATTCATTTCTTTCTACTTAGTTTGATATGTTCACTTGTTAGGGGCTGCAGAGGTACATTTTTCGGCTTTTATTCGGTCGTTTCGCTGCCCGCGTGGCTCGTTCGGGTCCGAAACATGGTCGTGCCATGTCTCGCGCCCCCATCCTGCGGAAGAGCAGAGATCCTTCCGAATGACGCCCATCAAGAAAAGCCTCGAAAGATTTCGATGTCCTTCTGCGGCTTCCCCTTTAATCTATCCTAAACAGCCATTCATTGGATGGCAAAGGTAGGACAATTTGTAAGGGACGAATTTGCATTCTGCACCTTACAAAAATGCAGATTGTAAAAAGACAAGAATCGTGCGTAACTCATTTTCTTCTATCTATTTGCCTCCTTTGATGTTTAAGAAAGGGTTTTATCTTTGCCGCCGTCCCCGTGCTAAATTCCATGAGGGAAATCATGGCCGAGGGATGATTGAAGTCATTCTTTTTTATCCACTTAAAAAATCGATAAAGTATGGAAGAAGTAAATGTTACGCCCGATCCGAACGATGTGCAGAGCAACAAAGTGATGGCCATCCTGGCCTATTTCGGAATTTTGTTCCTGATCCCTCTCTTGGCTGCAAAAGAGTCGGCTTATGCACGCTATCACACCAATCAGGGGCTTATTTTGTTCCTGTTTGTATTCGTGTGCGGTATCTTGGGAGTCATTCCGAAGATTGGCTGGCTCATCACCACCGTCGGATACCTTGCTGGATTCGTATTTTTCATCATCGGTGTCATCAACGCAGCTGGTGGGAAGATGAAACCCCTGCCGCTGATTGGCAACTTCACGCTGATCAAGTAAGCAGCCATCCTGCGAAATTCGTCTGACGGATTTCTCCACACCAATCGCCAAAACGGGCGCCTCTTTCACGTATGAAGGGGGCGCCCGATGTTTTTACAAAGGCCCGCGAGGCCTTTTTTCAGATCAAAAACGGCTGTGCACTTATTCCTCGTCCAAATATCGACGCGTGAGGGGGCCAAACGCATCGATCCGACGGTCGCGTAGGAAAGGCCACCAGCGGCGCACATGTTCACTACGCTGCAAATCGACCGAAATCACACGGATAGCCTCCGCATCGGTCGGTAATTCGGTCAAGATTTCCCCCTGCGGACCTGAGGCAAAGCTGTTTCCCCAGAATTGTATGCCGGCAGTTTGCCCAGAGGGGTCTATTTCGTGCCCGACACGGTTAACCGTAATGACGGGTAGGCCGTTCGCCACAGCATGGCCCCGCTGCACCGTCCGCCAGGCGTCGAGTTGCCGACTTTGCTCCTCCGGCCGATCGGAACGTTCCCAGCCAATAGCCGTGGGATAGATAAGCAGATCTGCACCACGAAGGGCCATCAGTCGGGCGGCCTCCGGGTACCACTGATCCCAGCAAACCAGTACGCCAAGACGACCCACGGAGGTCGGTATGGGCCGGAAGTCGAGGTCGCCGGGCGTGAAGTAGAACTTCTCGTAGTACGCCGGATCGTCCGGGATGTGCATTTTGCGGTACCGCCCTGCTATCGTTCCGTCTTTTTCGATCACGACGGCCGTATTGTGGTAAATCCCCGGTGCACGTCGCTCAAAGAGCGACAGCACGAGCACCACACCACACGCACGCGCTACCTCGCCAAAGTGCGCCGTCGAAGGTCCGGGGATCGATTCAGCCATGTCGAAGACGGCGGTGTCCTCCGTCTGACAGAAATAGAGGCTGTTGTGCAGCTCCTGAAGCACTATGAGCGAAGCACCTTCGGCGGCACACGTCCGGATAGCGTCCGTAAGACGGGTGATGTTGTCGGCCGTGTCGGCCGTGTTATGCTGTTGAATGAGTCCAATTTTCATCGTTCAAATAGGGATTAAAGGGGGGAATATTCGTCCGACTCCGTCTCATCGTCGTCGGTATAGACGTTGAGCACGCCCGCAGGATACTGCATGGTGGCGCAATGGATGGCACCGCCTTGCTGGATGAGTGGCAGGCAGTCCACACTGATGATTTCGCGGTCGGGGAAAGCTGTTTGGAGAACCTCACGCGCCTGTTCGTCCAGCTCGTCGTTACCGTAGGCAGGCACCAGCACGGCACCGTTTAGGATGAGGAAGTTCGCATACGTGGCTGGCAACTGATAGCCGTCCTCGTCAAAGACCGGCTCAGCCATTGGCAACGAAATGAGGCGGTAGGGCTTCCCCTCGGCCGTGCGTAGGGCGAGGAGTTCGCGCTCCATGGCCAGTAGCTCGTCGAAATGACTGTCGTCCGGGTCGGTGCACTGTACATAGGCGATCGTTTCCGGGTCGCAGAAACGCGCCAAGGTGTCCACGTGGCCGTCCGTGTCGTCACCTTCGAGGTATCCGTTCTCCAGAATAAGAATACGGTCGGCATCGAATATGCCCTTTATGATGCCCATGATCGTATCTTTTGACAGGCGCTCGTTGCGGTTCTTAGAAAAGAGGCAGCTGGCGGTGGTAAGCACTGTGCCACATCCATCGGACTCAATGCTGCCGCCCTCCAGCACGAAGGGAGGACTAAAGACTTTGATACCGGGGGCGAAGGCCTGACCGCTTTCCATCTCGGAGACGATCTGGTTGTCGTAGTTGGCTGGATACTTCATCCCCCAGCCGTTAAAGATGAAATTGAAGACCGCGGGCTTGTCGTTGTTTGTGACAGTGATGCCGCCATGATCGCGCGCCCAGGTGTCGTTGGTGCCCCTGACTTCACAGATGTGAATGCGATCCTGATCGAGGTCTTCGATGTAGGGATGGACGATATCTGCACTCGGGGTGACGATCATCACGGGCTCGAATCGGATGATTTCGCGAACAATGCGGGCGTAGCATTGCGAGATCTCATCGAGCATAGGCTCCCAGTCGGTGCCGCTGTGCGGCCAGGTGAGCTGTATGCCGCTTTGGGGCTCCCATTCGGCGGGGAGGACGACAAGCGGCAGATTCTCCTCGTCTGATTCAGGCGTTGAGTTGGCTTTCGGTTCTTTCTGATTGTCCATTGGGTGTTGGGTTTTGCGACTCTGGTCGGATGCTGAACTCGCATCCGCAGTAGTTCTGGTTATAAAAGTTGTATTCCTTGATCAGTGCGTTGCGGCGATCGCTGAGGCCACCCTTGCGCCAGTTCTGCGCCCAGAAGGTGAGCCCCGGATAGCGCGCTGCAGCCGCTTCACCGGCCGCGGTGATCTGCTCGAGGCTCTTCCAACGCGACGAGGCGAGGGTGGTGGTGAAGACGGGGAAGTCGTGTTCGTGTGCGTAGCGGGCCACGGTCTCGAGCCGCACCGCGAAGCACATCTGACAGCGGGCGCCGCGCTCCGGTTCGTGCTCCAAGCCACGGACGCGCTGGCGCCAAGCCGCGTGGTCATAGTCTGCATCGGTGAAGGGGACACCGAGGCGCAGGGCGTGGCGCTGGAGCTCGGCCTTGCGTTTGGTGTACTCCTCGAGGGGGAAGATGTTCGGGTTGCAAAAGATCAGCGTCGGGTGCAGCCCATGGGCCAGCATCCACTCCAAGATGGCGCTGGAGCAGGGTGCGCAGCAGGCGTGGAGCAGCACGCGGTCGGCACCGTCGGGGACGATAAAGGGGGATTTCTTCTGTTTCATGTTCTGGGGTGGGGACGAGTTATTCCGAGCCACTTCTTAATGCGGGTGCGGCGTAAGCGATGGGTCGATGGAGGGGGTCAAGCAGGCCACCGCGCAGGCGGACACGGCGGCGTCTGCCGATGCGGACATGGCGATTCGCAGTCCGGCGGCGGCGCGGGTGGAGTACCGCCTCGCCGAGCCGGGGACGGTCATCGGCGCGGGCAGCCGCGTCATCAGCCTGCTCAACCCGGAAGACGTATATATGAATGTTTTTGTGCCGAATGCGGTGATGGCGTCGCTGCGCGTCGGCGACGAGGCGCGCATCGTGCTGGACGGCATCAACGCGGTCTTCCCGGCGGAGATTGGTTTTATCGCGGAGCAGGCGCAGTTCACGCCGAAGTCGGTGGAGACGATGAGCGAGCGGCAAAAGCTGGTGTTCCGCGTCAAATTGCGCGTGCCGAAGGACGTGGCGCGGCGCTACGACCGCCTGCTCAAGGGCGGCATGACCGGCGACGGCTACCTGCGCCGCGACAGCGCGCAACCGTGGCCGCTGGCGCTGGAGGTGAAGTTGCCGTGAAAGATGCCCCCTCCCTCGCAGGACGCGCCAGCGTCCGCAGCGGGGGAGGGACGGGGTGGGGGTAGCGATCTCATGACTGTTACCGATTGCTGATTCATCCACCGACGCAGGTCGGCCATATGGCCAACGATAACGATGTCGGGCATGAATGCCCGACCTACGACACGGCAGGCGAAACACCACCGCGCGTACCGCTACTAACCCCACCCCAGCCCTCCCCCACAGGGGGAGGGGGCAGAACGGTGGAAGATTGGATAACGGTTGTCGCATCGCGCTATCGCTATTTGAGGAACACGCAGCGCCTGTTCCCACGGAAAGACTCCCTCCCCCGTGGGGGAGGGTGGGGTGGGGGCAGCAAACCAACCAGCGCAGCTTCCTTAAATACCCACGCCAAACACACCAAGAAACCGAAATACACGAACCAACCATCGGATATGAAAGAAATGCCATCTACCCCCTCCCCAGCCCTCCTCCGGGCCCCACGCAAAATGCAGTCGCATTTTGCGTGGGAACCCGCCCGCTGCGGGCTTCGCCCTGCGGGGGAGGGAGCAGTTCGGCGCGAACTTCGACATTCATGCCCGCATCCACCCCCAAAACCCCGCCCATTTACGGCGAATTGTCAAACCAAGTGCAACACTTCTTCAAAATACACTTCATAAGGTGTCCTCCACTGCAAACATTTGCGCGGGCGGTTGTTC
>ERZ773056.14-NODE-14-length-82056-cov-10.793039_pt1 | contig 82056 bp, 59 predicted proteins | sample MGYA00580857_ERZ773056 | MGnify/ENA primary metagenome ERZ773056 (study PRJEB29015, sample SAMEA2737996) | human oral metagenome | biome: human oral; feature: human-associated habitat; material: dental | place: China | collected 2114 ... | reverse complement strand
GAGGGTAGAGGGTAGAGGGTGGAGGGTAGAGGGTGGAGGGTAGAGGGTGGAGGGTGGAGGGTAGAGGGTAGAGGGTAGAGGGTAGAGGGGCGGGGGAAGGGTAGGAATAGGAGCCTGAGTCTTTCAAGTACCCGGCTCTACCCTCTACTCTCTACCCTCTATCTTCTGACCCCGGATCTTGTGATCCATCTCGAAGGGGATAACCATGGATAGCTCCATGAATCCCATGTATTGGCCGTCTTCGTACCAGGGGATCTGGTAGATGAGCTTCTTGCGACCGTTCTTTTCGATCGTGTAGACGTGTTTGCGTTCGTTGCGCATCATGTCTTCGAGCATCGTGCGGGCGGGCTCGGGGTGACAGTCGAGCACATTACAGCCGATCAGCTCCTGTCCGGGCTTGAGGTTCACCTCGCGCGACTGGTTGTTCATATCAATGATCCGTCCCTCGCGGTCGCAGACCGTGACAGCGATGTCGGCTTCTTGGAAATACTTCATCATAAGGGGATCTAAAATCTAAAATCGAAAGAAGCCCGGCCGCTCTCTACGAAAGGAGTGACCGGGCTTACCTGTTAGGCTATATGATGTACGTCACCGATCAGCACTGGCAGCAGCCGCAGAGGGTGGGCACCAGGTTACGGTCGCCATAGGCATTGTTGACGCGGGCCACGTTGACCCAGAACTTGCCGTCGTGCAACCACTCCAGCGGGAAGGCCGCCTTGGTGCGCGGATAGGGATGCTTCCACTCGTCGGCCGTCACCTCATACTCGGGGTGCGGTGCGTTCTTGAGCACATTGTCTTCCTTGTCGGCCGTGCCCTTCTCCACCTCGTCGATCTCCTGGCGGATGCACTGCATCACTTCCACAAAGCGATCCAGCTCGTGCTTGCTCTCGCTCTCGGTCGGCTCGATCATGAGCGTGCCGTGCACGGGGAAGGAGAGTGTGGGGGCGTGATAGCCGAAGTCCATCAGGCGCTTGGCGATGTCGCTCTCGTCGATGCCGGATTGCTCCTTGATGGTGCGGCATTCGAGGATCAGCTCATGGCCCACGCGTCCGCGCGCACCGTTATAAACGATGCCGTAGTCCTTCTCCAGCTTCGCAGCCAGATAGTTGGCGTTGAGGATGGCCACCTTGGTCGCTTCTGTCAGCCCATCGGCACCCATCATGCGGATATAGCCATAGGTGATAGGCAGGATGCCAGCGCTACCGTAAGGCGCAGCAGCCACGGTGTTGAGGCTGTTACCAAAGGCAACGGGGTGGGAGGGGAGGAAGGGCAACAGGTGCTCAGCCACGCAAACAGGACCTACACCGGGGCCACCGCCGCCGTGAGGCGAAGCGAAGGTCTTGTGGAGGTTCAGGTGGCAGACGTCAGCGCCGATCGTGCCGGGGTTCGTCAGACCTACCTGGGCGTTCATGTTGGCGCCGTCCATGTAGAGCTGTCCACCGCAGGCATGCACGATGTCGCACATTTCCTTGATGTCCGTCTCGAAGATGCCGTGCGTCGAGGGGTAGGTGATCATGCTCGCGGCCAGATTGTCGCGGTTCTCCTCGGCCTTAGCGCGGAAGTCGGCCAGATCGACGTTGCCTTTCTCGTCGCAGCGTACGGTGACGGTCGTAAAGCCACACTGGATGGCGCTGGCGGGGTTCGTACCGTGGGCCGAAGCCGGCAGCAGCACTACGTTGCGGTGTCCCTGTCCGATGCTTTCGAGGTAAGAGCGGATGATGCGCAGACCGGTGTACTCGCCCGCAGCGCCGGAATTCGGTTGCAGCGTGACGCCCTTCAGACCGGTGATCTCGATCAGTGCCGCGGAGAGGTTCTCGATCATCTCAATGTATCCGGCCGCCTGATCCACGGGGGCGTAGGGGTGGATGTTCTGGAACTCCGGCCGACTGAGCGGCAGCATTTCAGAAGCGGCATTGAGCTTCATCGTGCACGAACCCAGCGGAATCATGGAGTGAGCCAGCGAGATGTCGCGGCGCTCAAGGCGCTTGATGTAACGCATCAGCTCGGTCTCGGTGTGATACTTGGCGAAGAGTTCCTGCTCCATGAACTTGGAGGTGCGCACGAATTTCTCATCGAAGTAGCGACCGCGGTTGATGTCGTCCACGTTGGCGGCGTACGTCTTGCCTGCCACACCGGCAAACATTTGCAGCAGCACAGCCAGCGACTTGGGTTGCGTCGTCTCGTCAAGGCTGATGCCCACGTGACCGTCCTCGAAGTAGCGTAAGTTGATATTGCACTCCAGTGCGATCTCGCGCAGCGTCTTGACCTCTACGCGCTCCGGCAGTGCGATCTTGAGCGTATCGAAGAAGTTTTTGTTCTCCTGCTTATAGCCCAGCTTCTCAAGTTCTTCGGCTAAGAATCCGGCGTAAGCGTGGATACGTGAGGCGATGTCACGCAACCCGTCGGGGCCGTGATAAACGGCGTAGAATCCGGCCATCGTAGCCAGCAGGGCCTGTGCAGTACAGATGTTCGACGTGGCCTTTTCACGCTTGATATGCTGCTCGCGCGTCTGCAGTGCCAGACGGTAAGCGGGGTGATTGTAAGCGTCGACCGAGATACCGATGATACGGCCGGGGATGGTACGCTTGTACTCGTCCTTCGTGGCGAAATAGCCTGCCGACGGACCGCCGTAGAACATCGGAATACCGAAGCGCTGACTGCTACCGAACACCACGTCCGCACCCCATTCGCCTGGAGGCGTCAGCAGCACGAGGCTCATCAGGTCAGCGGCCACAGCCACGCGCACATCCTTGGCGTGAGCTGCCTCCACAAACGCACGATAATCTTCGATCTCGCCGTCGCCATTCGGGTATTGCACGATGGCGGCAAATACCTTGTCGGTAAACTCAAACGTCTTGAAGTCGCCCGTCACCACCTCGATGCCTTGCGGCTCCATGCGCGTATGGATCACAGCCTTGGTCGACTCAAACACGTGCTCATCGACGAAGAGCGTGTTCGCCCCAGCCTTAGCCTGTGCGCGGCTGCGCGTACCATGAAACATCGTAGCGGCCTCAGCAGCTGCCGTAGCCTCGTCCAAGAGCGAGCAGTTGGTCAGCGGTAGCCCGGTCAGTTCGCAGATCACGGTCTGGAAATTCAGTAGCGCCTCCAAACGACCCTGTGAGATCTCGGCCTGATACGGCGTGTAAGAGGTGTACCACGCAGGGTTCTCAAACACATTGCGCACAATGGGCGCCGGACAAACCGTGTCGTACCATCCCATACCGATGTAGGAGGTGAATATCTTGTTCTTGCCTGCCAGCTCGGCGATGTGCTCAGCGAACTTGCGCTCCGTCATCGCGGGGGGCAGGTTCAGCGGTTTCGTCAGGCGGATGTCCGAGGGTATCGTTTGTTCGATCAGCTCATCCAGCGAGTTTACCCCGATGGCTTTCAGCATCGCAGCTTTGTCGTCATCGGTCGTAACGCCGATATGACGGTTGGAAAATTTGTTCGTATCCATGTCTCTTTTGATTGTATGATGATTATAAGTAAGGATTCTCGTTTTTCTCTATGCCAACGGTCGTCGCAGGGCCGTGGCCCGAATAGACGACTGTAGCGTCAGGCAGCGTCAGCAACTTCTCGCGGATGGCCGTGATGAGCGTCCTTAAGTCGCCGCCCCATAGGTCTGTCCGACCGATGCTGCCTTCAAACAACGCGTCGCCAGACAGCACGAAGCCATCCTGCGACGCATAAAAGGAAAGGCTACCCGGCGAATGACCCGGCGTAGCCAGCACTTGTAATTCCGACTGTCCGAAGCGCACTGTGTCGCCCTCGGCCAGGTATTTCGTCACCGGCACCGTCTCGAACGCTTTGCTCGGCGGCAATCCCAGTCCTGCCATTTGTTCTCCAAGCGATGGCAACGCTTCCACATCCTTTTGCGAAGCCTCGGGCAGCAACCCGTACGTGTCGCGGATGAAGGCGTTACCGATGATATGGTCGAAATGCAGATGCGTGCAGAGCAGCCTGACCGGCGTCAGACCGTGCTCCGTGATGTAATCTGAGAGCGCACTCCGTTCGCGCGCCATCATGCAGCCGCAGTCCACGACGACGGCCTCCCGTGTCTCATCGCTGAGCACATAGGTATTCTCCCCGAAGGGATTGAATTCAAACTGTTTGATCGTAATCATAAGGGGATATAGACGATTTGCTTGGTCTTGAAATAAGGTTCCCGGAAATAGGCATTGATGTCGAGGCGTACGGCCTGCTTCTTGAACGGCGCAATCTCGTGTTGCAGCTCTCCGCCCTTGAGGCAGATCAATCCGTTGGGCAGGGCATTTTGTTGTTCCTCGCGGATGTTCTTCCGCACCGCTGCGGCCAAGTCGCGCAGTGGCATCACCGCCCGACTCACCACGAAGTCAAATCGGCCCCGTTCGTCCTCCACGCGTTCGTGGCACGTCGTCACATTCCGTAGCTCCAGCGCGTCCGCCACGGCCTGCGCCACGCGGATCTTCTTCCCCACGCTGTCCACCAAATGGAACGTCACTTCGGGGAAAAGGATAGCCAGCGGAATGCCCGGAAACCCTCCGCCCGTACCCACGTCCATCACCGCCGATCCCGCCCGAAAACGGATCATCCGCTCGATGCTCAGCGAGTGTAGCACGTGATGCAAATACAGATTTTCGATGTCCCGACGCGAGATCACATTGATCTTCGCATTCCAGTCGGTGTAAAGCGCACCCAGCGCTTCAAATTGCCGACGTTGCGTCTCGTTCAGGTCGGGATAATAACGGTTGACAGCCTCCATTCCGTGCGTCAAAAGACCAGATGTGCGATCGGGCTGTCATGGCGCATCAGATGGCGGACTTTCTCGTAGGGGATACGCACCGAAGTGGCTCCCAGCGCGCCCGCTGCGATGTCGCTTTCGTTGAAAGTATAGGTGATCCCGATGTCATCCACATAGAAATTGCGGTTCGGGTAAATCTCATTGATGTTGTAGAAGCCGATGTTCTCCAGATCGGCCACCTTGTCTACATTGTTATATAGCGCAATGGCGTCCACGATAATCTTCGCCAGATCGTCCTTGTAGTCCTCATTGAAAATCTCGCTTTCCGTCACGCGATTGCCCGTCTTCAGGTCGATCACCCAATTGGTGTACGTGCGGACTGGCGAGGGTGTCCCAGCGTTGTATTCCCGATAGACGGAGTAACACAGCACGTCTTTTTGGTTAAACAGAATGCTATCGTTCAGCAGCTCATATTCCGGTAGCGACGGCCGGTCAGAGGTGTCGAATTCCTCGCCCTCGAAGTCCATTACCGCCGTGCGGTCCTCCGTGTCCTGCTCAAAGTCCGAAACGTCCTTGTCCTTCAGGTGCAAGCCGTAATCCTCGACATACTTATTCACCGCCTCCTTGATTGGCAGTTGCGCATACGTATCGCCCAGCATGCTCCGGACGAATTGCTGTTGCACAGCCTCGAGCACGCCCCGGTTGGCATACTCCGTCGGATACGTGAAGTGGATCTTCAGCACACGCCCCTCGGTCGTAGTGTCCTTCTTGTTTTCCACAGGATAAGTCTTTTCAACCACCACCGACTCGAAACGAATTGCATTCTCTTCGATCTCTTTCCCCTCCGAATGGCACGCTGAGAGCATTCGGACAAGCAGAAGAAGGGTCAACCCCTTTGTGTAACCAATATTCATACTTCTTGCGTGTAAATACGTGGCAAATGTAAGACGCTGTTCGAAATCCCTACTATTTCGGCCCATTCTGCCTCCCCGAAGGCTCCGCACGCCACCTCGCGCCCCTTCTTCGCCACCTCGAAGCCCTTATGAAGCACGAAAACAAGCCCGCTCCGCCTCGTTAAGCCTTTACGGAGTACGAAAACAAGCTCACTCAGCCCCGTTAAGCCCTCATAGACCGCATTTTCAATCGATCGGAACTTCCCGAACGATGGCTGCACTCTGTATCTCTATTTCGGGAAGTTCCGAAAGCATATACACATCTATAGCATATTCTCGTAATTATCCGAAAGGAATGAACTAACCGTATATAATCTTCGGATCTTCCCGATAAGTCTATACTCTACCTTTAAGGCTTTCGGATACTCCCGAATTCCTTTAATATGCATATCCTATTTTTCGGAAGTATCCGAATCATCTTAAAGTCTAATTTCAATCAATTGGGAATTCCCGAAGGTATTTATACATGATGCTTATTCTGTTCGGGAATATCCGAGACTTTCTATATACGATGCAAATAGCTCCGGAAGTTTCCGAAATACTATATCAGGGATATAATATAGTTCGGGAAGTTCCGAACAATCTATAAACTATGAAATAGGCTTTCGGGAAGCTCCGAACGATTGGAAATATGCTCCGTAAAGTCTTATTCGAGGAGTATAAGCCTCTCAGAGACAGGTTTTAGACCTTATCTCGTCCCGTTACGTCAGGAAAACGATCTCCGCGGGCACGTCGCACGGATGAGCAAGCCCGTTGAAGTTCGTTTTAGGAGGTTTTCTTGCCCGTTATCCGAAAACCTGTACTTTAGCGTTGTTTTTTCACGCAACGCTATACATTAGTAATAGATGGCAGAGGATAGAATTATCAAGATCGACATCAATCAAGAGATGAAATCGGCTTACATCGACTACTCGATGTCGGTCATCGTCTCCCGGGCACTCCCGGACGTTAGAGACGGATTCAAACCCGTGCATCGGCGCATCCTTTTCGGGATGAACGAGCTAGGAAATACTTCAGACAAACCCTATAAAAAGGCAGCCAGAATCGTCGGCGAAGTGCTGGGTAAATACCACCCGCACGGCGATTCTTCGGTCTACTTTGCGCTGGTTCGACTGGCCCAGAATTGGTCCATGCGGTACACGCTGGTCGATGGGCAGGGCAACTTCGGCTCTGTGGACGGCGACAGCCCGGCCGCTATGCGATACACCGAGGCGCGCATGAGTCGACTGGCTGAGGAAATGTTGCGGGATATAGATAAGGATACGGTTGACTTTCAGCTCAACTTCGACGATACACTGCAAGAGCCTACGGTGTTGCCAACGCGCATCCCGAACCTGCTTATCAATGGGGCATCGGGCATCGCCGTGGGTATGGCGACAAACATGCCGCCGCACAACATGACGGAGGTGCTTCGCGCCTGTCAGGCTTATGTGGACGCACGCGGTGAGATCGATGTCGAGGGGCTGATGGAGCACGTCAAAGCACCCGACTTCCCGACCGGGGCCACGATCTACGGCTACGCCGGTATCAAGGAGGCGTTCGAGACAGGGCGCGGGCGCATCGTCATTCGCGGTAAGGCGGAGATCGAGAGCGGCGCGGCGCACGATAAAATCGTCATCAGCGAAATCCCCTACATGGTGAACAAGGCGGAGCTGATCCGCGCCATCGCTGATCTGGTGAACGAGAAGCGGCTCGACGGCGTGTCGAACGTGAACGACGAATCGGACCGCAGCGGTATGCGTATCGTGGTGGACGTGAAGCGTGAGGCAAACGCCAACATCGTGCTGAACAAGCTGTATAAGATGACGGCCTTACAGTCGTCCTTCAGCGTGAACAACATCGCGCTCGTGAACGGTCGGCCGAAGCTGATGAACCTGAAAGATCTGATCGGCAACTTCGTCGATCATCGCCGCGATGTTGTCCTGCGCCGCACACGCTTCGAGCTGAAAAAAGCCGAGGAACGCGCCCATATCCTCCAAGGGCTGATCATCGCCTCGGATCACATCGACGAGGTCATCGCCATCATCCGCTCCTCCAGCAGTCCGCAGCAAGCCATTGATCGCCTCCGCGAACGTTTCGAACTATCCGAAGTTCAGGCGCGTGCCATCGTTGAAATGCGCTTGCGCCAACTCACCGGACTGGAGCAGGAGAAGCTCCGCGCCGAATACGAGGAGATCGAAAAGCTGATCGCTCGCCTCAAGGAGATCCTCGAAAACGAAGACCGACTGTTGCAGGTCATCCGCGACGAATTCCAAGAAATCATCGACAAATACGGCGATGAGCGCAAGACGGACATCGTCTACGCCTCCGAAGAGCTAAACCCGGAAGACTTCTACGCCGACGACGAAATGATCATCACCATCTCACATATGGGTTACATCAAGCGCACGCCGCTCAGTGAGTTCCGTGCGCAGACCCGCGGTGGGGTGGGTTCGAAGGGTTCCGAAACGCGCGAAGAGGATTTTGTCGAGCACATCTATCCGGCCTCGATGCACGCCACGATTTTGTTCTTTACCGCCAAAGGGCGCTGCTTCTGGAAGAAGGTCTACGAGATTCCCGAAGGCGCGAAAAACACCAAAGGGCGCGCCATCCAAAACTTCCTCAACATCGACTCGGACGACCGCGTGAATGCCTTTATCCGCATCAAGAACCTGACGGGCGACGTGGACTTCATCAATTCGCACTACCTGCTCTTCTGCACCAAGCGCGGACTGATCAAAAAGACGTTGCTCGAAGCCTATTCCCGTCCGCGTCAGAATGGCGTGAATGCCATCGCACTGCGCGAAGGCGACGGTGTGATCCAAGTGCGCCTCACGAACGGAAACAACGAAGTGATCATCGCCAATCGGAATGGTCGCGCGATCCGATTCCATGAGAGCAAAGTGCGCGTGATGGGACGTGTGGCCGCCGGTGTGCGTGGCATGACGCTCGATGGCGACGACGACGAGGTAGTCGGCATGATCTGCATCAAGCATCCTGAGCAAGAGACGGTGCTCGTTGTCTCTGAACAGGGATACGGCAAGCGCTCCGCCATCGATGATTATCGCGTCACGAACCGCGGAGGTAAGGGCATTAAGACAATCCAAGTGACCGAAAAGACGGGCAAGCTGGTCGGCATCAAAAACGTCACCGAGGACAATGACCTAATGATCATCAATAAGTCCGGTATCACGATTCGCATGAAGGTGGCCGACTTGAACGTGATCGGTCGCGCCACGCAGGGCGTCCGCCTGATCAACTTGGAGAAACGCAACGACGAGATCGCATCCGTCTGCAAAGTGGTCTCCGAATCGGAAGAGGATCGGATTGGCGGCGTGGAAGAGTCGGCTGACGAGGCGCCGAACACACCGACCGATAACGCGTGATCCCTCGAAGCTATCAATCATCCATTCATACACAATTAAAAATTAGAGAACATGAAGCGAGTATTAGTAACCATCGGCTTGTGTCTGATGACGACCGTCGTCTTTGGTCAGAAGAAGGCCGTATCCGATGCAGAACGCATTGCGAAAGATTCCAAACCGGATTTCAACGAAGCCCGAGCCCTGATCAAAGGGGCCATGGAAAACGCTGAGACAAAGGACGACGCAAAGACCTGGTATGTGGCCGGCCTCATTGAAGACACGCAATTCAGTACCGAAAACATGAAGCAGATCCTCGGACAGAAGCCCGACGAAGCCGTCATGTATGAGGCGCTTGGAAACATCCTGCCGTACTTCAAGGAGTCCTATCGGCTTGATCAACTGCCCAACGAGAAGGGCAAGGTGAAGCCCAAATACACGAAGAACATCAAGGGTACACTCAACGCAAACATCCTCTACTACTTGAACGGAGGTGCGTACTTCTTCGACCAGAGGAATTACAAAAGGGCCCACGATTTCTTTGAGCAATATCTCGAGATCGCCGACCTGCCCTTTATGAAAGGCGAAAAAGCGGCCGCAAGAGATTCCAACTTTATGATCGTGCAATTCTACGCGGCCATTGCCGCCATGCAAATGGACAATCCTCAGCAGGCGATCAAGGACTTGAACCGGGCAAAAGGAACGGACTACCGTCGTTTCGATGTCTATCAGTCGCTCTGTTACGTATACGATCAGGTGCTCAAGGACACCGTCGGCTTGGAGAAGACCTTGGAGGAGGGCATGAAGCTCTTCCCGGACTCGAGCTACTTCCTGAACAACATGATCAATGTCTACATCAGCACCAAGCGCAATGAGCAGGCTATGCAGCTGCTGAACACAGCCATTTCCAAGAGCCCCAACAACCCGCAGCTCTATTTCGCCCTCGGCAGCCTCTATGAGGTCGGTCTGAAGGACGAAGCCAAGGCAGAAGAGGCTTACAAGAAAGCGCTTGACTTGGATCCTGAGAATCCATCGAACATCTTCAGCGTGGGGCGTCTCTATTTCAACCAAGGCGTGAGCTTGCTGGACAAGGCCAATTCACTGAACGACCAGAATCAGTATAAGGCGGAGAAAGCCAAGGCTGAAGCGATGCTTCGCAAAGCGCTGCCGTTCTTTGAGAAAGCGCACAAGCTGAAACCAGAGGAAAGAGAATACATGATCGGACTCAGAGGCATTTATTACAATCTGAGTATGAACAAGGAGTTCGACGCGATCAACGCAGAAATGTCGAAGTAAATCCGTCCAATATTTTTGGCTGTCCGCGCGGCCCCTCCATGGATCCGGAGGGTGTCGCGCGGATTTTTTTATACCCTCTCCCCTATGATTACAGGTTAACATAATTGTTATTATCGATCATATGGAAGTAGGAGGGGAGGGGCTGTTTTTGGACCTGATCTGTCGCCACGATGGCTTATCGTGGCTCGTCTAGAATTCATCCCGATACCGCGGTGCATTTTGGGGCGCAAATGGGAGAATCACACAGGAATCGCACGAAAAAATGGGCGAGATGCACGGTCAGAAGTAGGTCTTGAATCCGTTTTTCGGGAAAAAGGACGATCCGAATACCGTCTCGGAGGTGTTCCATCGCGTTTGATGTTCAGCGCAATCTGTGCGACCGGAAAATGGATCTGAGATATAATCCCCCAAAAGCGTACCCTCTAAAACCTTATTCCAAAACACACCCTCTCAAAACGTACCCCACAAAACCTGACCAAAAAAGCGATCCTGAAAAACATACCCCACGAATCTTTGCCCCCAAAAGCAATCCCGAAAAACGTACCTCACAAAACCTGACCAGAAAAGCGACCCTGAAAAACATACCCCACGAATCTTTGCCCTAAAAAGCTATCCTGACAAACGCACCCGCCAAAACCTTACCCTAAAACACTATCTCGAAAAACGCACCCGCCCAACCCTTGCCCCAAAAAGCTATCCTGACAAACGTACCCGCCAAAACCTTGACCCGAAACGCATCTCCCCAAAATGTACCCCACAAAACCTGACCAGAACGCTATCCCGAAAAACGCACCCCACAAAACCTTACCCTAAAACGCTATCTCGAAAAACGTTCCCACCTAACCCTTGCCTCAAAAAGCATCTCCCCAAAACATACCTCACGAAACCTTGACAAAAAGGGGAATCGTCGGGTGAGAGCGCCTGAACTTTTCAGGGAGTTTCGGGCAGCGTCTATCTTTGCGCATCCAACGCTTGGGCGGGGAGACTTATCCGTCGTTTGTGGTGTGCCTGAAATGGGCCGAGGTCTCCGGACTGAGGCACGGGAGGGCTGCCTAACCCGACGCTCCGCACCTTGCGACGCATAACATCCACCTGTAACTACTCCGATTTTTATGTCTGATTCTACCATCGTCACCGGCCAATACGTACAGATCGACCAGACACCGGCGAGCTTAGGCGCGCGCGTCCTGGGGCGGCTGATCGACACCGTGCTGCTACTCGTTTACTGTGCGGCCGTGTTTGGACTCTGGATCGCCTACATGCAAATGACTGGGGGCGAGCAAGATGCGTTTGGCTCCTTCCTGATCCTCTCCGTCTTTTACCTTCCCGCGCTCGGTTACACCTTCTTTTGGGAGACGTTCAACAACGGGCAGACGCCCGGCAAGCGTTTCCTGGGCATGCGCGTGGTCATGAAAAACGGAGACAGGCCCACCGTGGCGGCTTACCTGTTCCGATGGCTGTTTCTACTCATCGACATGCACACCTCGTACGTCGGCATACTGTGTATTGCCCTGACTAAGAACAATCAGCGGGTCGGCGACTTGGCGGCTGGAACGCTCGTCATCAAGGAGAAAGACTACAAGAAGATCCACGTCACACTCGACGAGTTCAGCCATCTGAACCACGACTACCAACCCGTCTTCCCACAGGCCGAACGGCTCTCGCTGGCACAAGTCGACCTCATCAACCGCACGCTCACGGGCGGCGACCGGCAGACGCGCCCCGAGCGTATCCGCCAGTTGGCCAACGAGGTGCGCCGTTTTCTCGGGCTTGCGGACAATGGCGCGGCCGACGAGGCCCTGCTCCGCACCCTCGTTCGCGATTATCAGCATTACGCCCTCGAGGCGGCTGTCTAAATCGGGATTCAGACCCTCGTATCGCCCCCGCAACCCGTCCATTTATTCTTGGATTTCAGTGTTTCACCCCGTAACCCACTCATTTGTTCTTAGACTTTGGCGTTCAGCCTGTCCACGCGGCGCGTAAGCCATTCGGACGACAAGTTCCACCCCGCAACCCGTCCATTTATTCTTAGATTTCAGTGTTCCACCCCATAACCCAACAAGTAATTCTTAGATTTTAGTTTTTAGCTTATGAAGACCCTGATTTTATTGACGCACGAGAACTACCCGGCGTCAAAAGCCAACCGAGCGCTGCTCGAATCCCTGCCCGAAGGGGCACCCGTTGTCATTCGCAACCTCTACGAAATGTACCCCGACGGACGCATCGATGTTGCCGCTGAGCAAAGCCTCGCAGAGCAATTCGACCGGATTATCTTTCAGTACCCCATGTATTGGTACGACGTCCCGGCCTTCTTCAAAAAGTGGCTCGACGAGGTTGTCGCCTTTGGCTGGGCTTTCGGGACCCGCGAGGCGCTCCGAGGCAAATCCATCGGCCTCGTGATCACCACCGGAAGTCCCCGCGAGACCTTCACCCGCGAGCAAGCTGGATTCACCATCGAGGAGTCCGCCCTGCCCGTCATCGCCACCATCCGCTACGTGCAAGCCCAATACATCGGCCTCGTCGCCCTCTGCAATGGCGACAATCTCGACCCCGCCGAGGTGGCCGAGTCGCGCGCGGCCTACCAGCGTTTGGTGCTGGGAAAGTGAATCGGCCGATGGACTGATTCGTTTTTATCTCCATTTTTATACCTCGATGGCCGGCGGTCTCCATGCAGACCCCGGCCATCGCTGTGTATGTATATATATAATGTACGCGCACGCGCGTTTCCTTATTATATGCGGGGGTAGGAGGGGAGACGTGGCGAGAATCGCACTTCAGATGGGCGCCGCGATCCCTCAGAGGCCACGAAAAGCACTCCCACCAGTCTGTTGAAAAATAATTCTGGCCCCCTACCCTATTCGCTTTTCTAAATGTTTGTACATTCGCCCCCGTTCCTACAGCGGTAGGGCGCTTGAATGCTTTTTGAGGTCAGAGAGGCGTTGGGTCGCACGTGTGGAGCGCCATCCTCGGTAAGTTTTGAACTCCGTCGAACGGTGCGGAGCGAAACCCGCCGGGTTTTGGGCTCTGCCACTTGACATGGAGCGAAACCCGCCGGGTTTTGGGCTTTGCCACTCGACATGGAGCGAAACCCGCCGGGTTTTGGGCTTTGCCACTCGACATGGAGCAAAACCCGCCGGGTTTTGGGCTTTGCCACAAGTTTGAATGAAACCCGGCGGGTTTTGCTCAGATCTGTGGCAAACGCAGACCGTTCGCCGATCGGTCGTGGGGCGCAGCGCACGTCCCGGATCCGAAAAGTGACGCGTATTTCTTGCATCTATCTGATCTATGCTTATTTTTGATCGTTTTTATACCCATTCAAATTAATGACACAATGGACGAAATCATTGAAATTGATCCCATAGGGATGAAAAAGCTCGACAACGGGCAACACGTACATTTTCACAGCAGGGCTTACGATTTAGTCAACGAATACGAGCCTGCAAAAATCGGTCTCCCGGAGCCGCTCAAAACGGAGTGGAAAGGCAACATCGATACCGAAGAAGACATCGGTAAGGAGGTGGTCGCAGAGACGCTAACCAAAACGATGAACAAAAAGAACGAGGAGCGTGATCGCATTCTTACTTACATCTTCCGGCTGATTCGTGCTTGCGTCTTCTCACCGGAAGAGGCCGAGGAGAAGGCTGCGTCGGAGTTGGCGCTGGTAATCAACAGCTACGGACGGGTGCAGCGCGAGTCGTTCGACCGCCAATCGTCGCATATCGATGGCCTGCTGGTCGACCTGAAGAAAACCGAGAACGCTGCGCACGTGACCACGTTGCGCCTCACGTCTGCCCTCGCGAAATTGGAGGCGGCCAACGGGGAATGCAAAAAGCTCTATCTGCAGAGTGTCAAGAACCCGCACCGAAGCAATTTGCCGACGGCGGCTGAAGTGCGACCGAAGACGGATGCCATTTATAACCGCGTGGTCTTCATGCTCAAAGCGGCCTATGTCTCCGGCGTCGCGTCGGTCGATAAAGCAGCGCTCAAGCAGCTCGCCGAGCACCTGAACAGCCTCGTCGACCGGACCGATAAGGCTTACCACCAGAGTCTGGCTCAGAAAAAATCGGCGGCAGACAAAAAGAAGAAGAAACCGGACACCCCGCCCCAACCGAAAGAGCCGAAGCCCAAGAAACCGAAGGAGGGCGACAAGCCGGATATCCATCTCCCCGAGCCGGAGGCGCCGAAGAAGCCCGAAGGTGGCGGCGAAGGCAAGAAACCGGACGCGGGCAGTGGCGGCGGCGGTGGCACGTCGGGTGGCGGAAGCAGCCCGGAGATCACTTTGCCGGAAGAGTGAAAAAACGGAAGGTGAACCCCTAAAAAGGCCCGGTACCCGGTGGGTTTTCCCCCTGGTATCGGGCGCTAATTTTTAGATTGATTGAGATCATCATGGGAACGACAGGGAAAGTAGAAATTGCCCTTCATCTGGATAAAGGTCTGATCGACCAACTGGAAAAAGAGGCGAAGAAGGAGAACAAAAGCCTGAACGGCTATGTAGAAAAGATGCTTCGGAAGCTAATCCGTCGTCAGCCTAATCCCGAGACGATGGAAGCCATTCGTGAAGCCCGCGAGAACGACAATTTGGAGGTGCTCGATGTCGATCATTTCAAAGAATTTGTCGCCTCGCTGTAGATCTCAAAGTGTCGGCAGTTCCCATTTCATTTCTTACCGAATGACGCACCCACGCAGCGAAACCATTGGCCATCCCTCATCAATCATCCCACCCCATGACTATCCAACTTTTTAACGCAGGACTTTTTTATGCCGACGGGGGTGCCATGTTCGGCGCCGTGCCACGTACGGCTTGGGGACGACGTTACGAGGCGGATCACCTGAACCGTTGCGTGCTGGCCATGCAGATCGGTCTGGTCCGTGTCGAGGATCGTATCCTGCTGATTGACACAGGCGTCGGCACGAAACATCTGGAACGGCTCAGCCGATCGTATTACGCTTTTCATCAATTGACGGACCCCGCCGTTACGCTGGCTCGCCTCGACATCCGGCCTGACGACGTGACGGACGTCATCCTCACCCACCTGCACTTTGATCACTGCGGCGGCACGACCCGAATGGACAACCTGGGGCGCATCGTAGCCACCTACCCGCGCGCTCGCGTTCACGTCAGCCGTGCCCAGCTCGACGCCTGCGCCGCCCCGAACGCCCTCGAGAAGGACTCCTTTTCCACCGAGCATATCGACGCCATCCGCCACGCCGGCCTCCTCTCCCCCATCGACACGTCCGAGACGCTCATCCATCCACTCGTCCGCCTGACCCTGCACGATGGCCACACGGATGGGCAAATCGCCGTCCGCATCCAACGCCCCGACGGCGGGCCGGGCGTGCTCTTCCCCGGCGACATCGTCCCCACGGCGGCCCACCTATCCCCCACATGGATCTCGGCCTACGACATCCGCCCCCTGGATTCCTACCGCGAGCGCTGCCTCCTGCTCGACGAGGCCGCCAGAGATCACCTCCGCGTAGTTTTCTGTCACGACGCCTATCGCCCCTCCGCCTTCGTCCGCAAAACGAACGACTTCTATACCGCCTCCCCCACCCCATCGCCGACAGCGCAACCCGAGATTTTTTCCATCTGACACGCATGGAGGAATCCGTTTCCTTTCAATAGATTCCCGTCGACCCTTAGGTAGGTGCCGGCGTAGGGGCGTATTGAATACGTCCCTTGGGACGCTTCGCAAGAGGCGTAGATTGGGCGTTAGGTGCATGCGGAGCGTCTGTTTTTCCCTCCCAACGAGGCTCCCCCACCCTATCATCGACAGCGTTTCCCGCCGCGTTAGGGCCGTTCCACGCATGGACGTATTCCAATAAACACAAAACAGAACTACCTTTGCGCCGAACAAAGGCCGACGCAGAACGTGGAACAAGCCGACCTTTGACTTGTCTCAAAGCCAATATTCAATGGGAAAAGTTATCGCATTAGCCAATCAAAAAGGCGGCGTGGGAAAGACCACGACAACGATCAATCTGGCTGCCTCGCTGGCTGCGCTGGAGAAGCGCGTGCTCGTCATCGACGCCGATCCGCAGGCCAACGCCTCCTCCGGATTGGGTGTCGACATTAAGAATTTACCCACCTCGCTCTACGAATGCCTTATCAATGGCGACGAGCCGCAGGAGGCCATCGTGCGCACCGAACTCGATGGACTCGAGGTGCTCCCCTCGCACATCGATCTGGTCGGCGCCGAGATAGAAATGCTCAACATGGAGCGGCGGGAACAGATTTTGAAGCGCGTCGTCCAGCCCCTCCGCGACAGCTACGACTTCATCCTCATCGATTGCTCGCCCTCACTCGGACTGATCACCGTCAACGCCCTCACGGCCGCAGACGCAGTCATCATCCCCGTGCAATGCGAATATTTTGCCCTTGAGGGCATTAGCAAGCTGCTGAACACGATCAAAATCATCAAGTCGAAGCTCAACCCATCCCTCGAGATCGAAGGTTTTTTGATCACCATGTATGACGCACGCCTCCGCGTGGCCAATCAGATCTACGAAGAGGTCAAGCGCCCCTTCCAAGACTTGGTTTTCAAGACCGTCATCCGCCGCAACGTCAAACTGGTCGAGGCCTCCAGCTTCGGCCGACCCATCCTCCTCTACGACGCCGAGTCGCAGGGCTCGACGAACCACATGCAGCTCGCCCAGGAGATTATCGAAAAGAACACCACCGCATAAATACGCACCTCTTATGGCCAAAGCCACACGCAACAGATTAGGTCGCGGACTCGACGCACTGCTCGCCCCGCCAGACGAAATCGTGACGAGCGGATCGTCGTCCATTAACGAAATAGAGCTTGATCGCATCGAGCCCAACCCCGGACAGCCACGCTCCATTTTCGAAGAAGAATCACTCGAGGAATTGGCCCAGTCCCTCCGCACATACGGCGTCATACAGCCGATCATACTCAAAGAAAAAGGCGATGGCCATTACTTGATCATCGCGGGCGAGCGCCGCTATCGGGCTGCCGAAAGGATCGGGTTAGACAAGATCCCCGCCTACATCAAGACCGCCGAAGACGAGAATATCGCTGAGCTGGCCCTCATTGAGAACATCCAGCGCGAAGATCTGAACGCCATCGAAACGGCCCTCGCTTATCAGCGGCTAATCGACGCCAACGGATTTACGCAAGAGCAACTCAGCGAGCGCGTGGGCAAGAAGCGCGCTACGGTGGCTAACTACCTGCGTTTGCTCAAGCTCCCGGCGGAGATTCAGGTCGGACTCAAGGATAAGCGCATCGACATGGGGCACGCTCGCGCCCTGCTCTCGGTGGAGGATCCGGAGGTGCAATTGGCCCTCTACGAGCAGATTTTGACGCAGGGACTCTCGGTGCGCACCGTCGAAGAGCTGGCTCGCAACGCCTCCGCCGAGGTCAAGCACCAACAGGCCGAGGCCGACCCTGAGCGCCGTCCCCACAAGCTCCTCCCGGATGAATTTAAGATCCTCAAGGAGCATCTGGCCGCTTTTTTTCAGGCGAAAGTGCGCCTCACTTACGACGAACGGAACGGCAAGGGGAAGATCACCATCCCCTTTGCCTCAGAGCAAGAATTGGAAGGCATCATGCGCCTACTGGACGGCATGAAGCAGAGTTAAACGAGATGTGCACCGCGTGAGTAAGGTCAGTCAAACCCTCAGCCGACTTTTGGTCTGCGCCGCCGTCTGGACCGCGCTACCCGCCGTGGTGCGGGCCCAGCAGCCAGACACGCTCGGCACAACCCTACCCGATCCGGCCGATACCCTGCTCCGAGTCGACGGCCTGCTCGTCGACAGCCTCACCGCCCGCGAGCTTTGGCACCGCGCCGATTCGGCCACCGCGCCCATCGGACGCACCGCCTCCTCGCCGCTCCCCGCCCCCTTCCGCCCGAACCCTACACGCGCCGTGATCTATTCGGCCGTCTTCCCCGGGCTGGGTCAGATCTACAACCGGAAATACTGGAAATTGCCCATCGTCTATGGCGGCTTCATGGGTTTCGTCTACGCCATTACGTGGAATAACAAAAACTACCGCGATTATTCTGAGGCCTATCTGCACATTATGACGGACGACGTGAATTCGCCCTCCACCTGGCATCAGAGTTGGCAAAACTTCGTGCCTCGCAACCGCGACCCGAAGGACTATATTTCCAACGCCAATTTTCGAAGCAACCTCAAGAGTGGCAAGGATTATTACAGGCGTTATCGAGACCTCAGCGTGATCCTGACCGTCGCTTGGTACTTTCTCTGCATGGCCGATGCGTACGTCGACGCGCAGCTCTTCGATTTCGACATCTCCCCCGATCTGTCTCTGCACCTCACCCCGACCGTCACCCCGCTAACGAACCCATCGTCCGCCGCGTTTGGTTTGGCGTGCAGTATCCACTTCTGATAGCCGTATGCTCCACTTTTTCCACCCGAACACATAGACTATTTATTCAACGCACGATATGAAGAAGCTCTTTTTTACAGTCCTCGGCGCGGCGTCCCTCATCGCCCCGTCAACCCTTTTTGCGCAGGACGATGACGACCGTAACACGCAGATAATCGGTGAAGACTATTCGATCCTCTCCACCGATTCGACCTATGAGGACGTCGGACTTATCCCCGAAGTGCTCGATGAGAATGTGCGCGCACTCCTCCAAAGCTGGCACGCCAAATATTTCTCTCAGTCGGACCCCTACTGTATCGACCACGACGAGAATGCCCCTGTATCGGACGATGTATACCGCGACCGGCTCTCGCGCATGGCCACCATTATACCGATGGACTATAACCCGATTGTTCGCAACTGTATCAGTATTTATGCAGACCGACGCCGCGAGCTGGTGCGTTATGTCATGGCGATGGCTGATCTCTATTTCCCACTTTTCGAGCAGGTGCTCGACCAATACGATCTCCCGCTGGAATTGAAGTACCTCGCCATCATCGAAAGCAATCTCAACCCCCGAGCCTATTCGCGCGCAGGTGCCGCGGGCATTTGGCAGTTCATGTTGCCCACCGGCAAGTTGTTCGGTCTCGAGATCAACAGTCTGATCGATCAACGCCTCGACCCGATCGCCTCCACACACGCGGCTTGCAAGTACTTCAAGCAGATGTATGCCACGTTTGGCGACTGGTACTTGGTGCTGGCCTCCTACAACTGCGGCCCGGGCAACGTGAATAAGGCCATTCGGCGCGCAGGCGGACGCACGAGCTTTTGGGAGATCTACCCCTATCTGCCCCGCGAAACTCGCTCGTATGTGCCTTTCTTCATCGCGGCGACTTACATCATGACCTACCATTGCGAGCATAATATTTGCCCCATGCGCACCAGCCTTTCTGTGGCTACGGACACGGTGATGGTGGACAGATTGATGCACCTCCGACAGGTGGCCGACGTGCTGAATGTGGACATTGAGATGCTGCGCACCTTCAACCCGCAGTACAAACGCGAAATCATCCCCGGACACATTAAGCCCTGCGTACTGAAGCTGCCCGTGGCCGCTACGTATGCCTATATCGATAAGAAGGATACCATCAGCGCCTATCGGGCCGACGAACTGCTGGCCGCCTACCTGCCGAAGCGCTATACCGAGTCCTCTTCCGACGATCAGGAGGACAAACCTTCCGAGCCAAAGACCGAGATGATTCGCTACACCGTCAAATCAGGCGAGAATCTCTATACGATCGCCAACAAATACGGCGTCACGGCGCAGAACATTCGCAAATGGAACAACCTGCGCACGAACCGGGTGCCGCGTGGCAAGCGCCTGACGATCTACGTGGATACCGGTGGCGTAACGTATGACGGTAAGCGCGCCGATGGATCCGAGGCCGGCGAAAACACCTACACCGCCCGCCCAGCTTCAAGACGCACCGCCATGTCCACCCGTGCACGCACCGCAGCTGCCCGCAAGGCCGCAGCTCGCAAGAAGGCCACCGCACAAAAGAAATCCAAGAAGGGCGCGACGACCAAGAAGGGCGCCGCAGGCAAAAAGACGACCAAGGCACGCAAGCGCCGCTAATCACCTATGGGCGGGCCGTCGGCCCGCCCATTCCATCTCACTACCTCATATTCCCCGTTATGAATGCACAGGATGATCGGCCCGAGTCCGAAAACCAAATGATTCAGGACGAATTCAATCGCCTGATCGATGACTATTGCCACTCTAACCACCGACGCAAAATCGAGCGTATCACGAAGGCCTTCAACTTCGCCAACCAAGCCCACAAGGGCGTACGCCGTCGGTCCGGGGAGCCCTACATCATGCACCCGCTGGCCGTCGCCCGTATCGTCTGCAACGAGATGGGCCTCGGCTCGACCTCCATCTGCTGCGCTTTGCTGCATGATGTGGTGGAGGACACCGAGTACACGGTGGAGAACATCCGCGACATGTTCGACGATAAGATCGCCCAGATCGTCGACGGCCTGACCAAAATCAGCGGTGTCGTTTTTGACGAACATGCCTCAGCGCAGGCGGAGAACTTCCGCAAACTGCTCCTAACCATGAGCAGCGATATCCGCGTGATCCTCATTAAGCTGGCTGACCGTCTGCACAACATGCGCACGCTCAGCTCCATGCTCCCCGCCAAGCAATACAAGATAGCCGGCGAGACGCTCTACCTCTACGCGCCGCTGGCCCACCGTCTGGGCCTCTTTGCCATCAAAACGGAGTTAGAGAACCTCAGCTTCAAGTACGAACACCCCCGCGAATACGAGCTGATCAACCAAAAGCTCGCCGCCACTGAGGGCGCTCGCAACCGCCTCTTCGAGCACTTCGCCAAACCCGTCGACGAGAAGTTGCAGGCCATGGGGCTGCATTACGAAATGCGCGCCCGGGTCAAGTCGGCCTTCTCCATCTGGAACAAGATGAACGCCAAGAGTGTCCCCTTCGAAGATATCTACGACATCTTCGCCGTGCGCATCGTCTTCGAGCCGAAGGAGGGTATCGACGAGAAGAACCTCTGTTGGGACATCTACTCCGCCATCACCGACATCTACCGCATCCGCCCCGACCGGCTGCGCGACTGGGTGAGCCGCCCCAAATCGAACGGCTACCAGGCGCTTCACCTCACCGTCATGGGGCCCGACGGCCAATGGATAGAGATCCAGATCCGTAGCCGCCGCATGGACGAGATCGCCGAGAAGGGCTTCGCCGCGCACTGGAAATACAAGGAGAAACACGTGGAGGAGGACACGGAATTAGACAAGTGGCTGGCTACGATCACCGAGATTCTCGAAAACCCGAACCCCGATTCGCTCGACTTTCTCGACACGGTGAAGATGAACCTCTTCTCGTCCGAGATCTTCGTCTTCACCCCCAAAGGCGAGCTCAAAACGTTGCCCCAAGGCGCCACAGCGCTCGACTTTGCCTACGCCCTCCACTCCGACGTGGGCGACACCTGCATCGGCGCCAAGGTGAACCATCGCCTCGTGCCCCTGAGCCACAAACTCTCCAGCGGCGATCAGGTGGAGGTGCTCACCTCCCGCTCGCAGAAGCCATCGGCCGACTGGCTCGCCTTCGTGGTAACGGCCAAAGCCCGCAGCAAAGTCGAGGCCTACCTGAAGCGTGTCCGCCGCGAGGCCTCCAAAGCCGGCGAAGCGAAGCTGTTGGCCGCCCTTCACAAGTCCGGCTTCGAGGCGCCCGCCTCGTCGCTGCTCGACAAAATCGCCGTCTACTACGGCTTCCCCACCCGCGACGGCCTCTTTTACGCCATCGAAAAGGGCGAAGTCACCCTGCCCGATAACCTCAAAAAGATCGTGCAAGAGAAGACGGACAACGTGCTCTTCAAGTACCTCAAACAGGCGCTGCGCATGGGTAAGAAGCGCGAGATGATGACCATCCTGCCTACCCCAGCCGGCCCCAAAAAGGAGCTGCCGAAGTTCGACCGCAAGAAGCCCTACTACCTCTGCGAGGACGAGTTCAACCGTAACTACGTCATCGCCGGCTGCTGCAAACCGATCCCCGGCGACGAGGCCTTAGGCTTCATCAACGACGACGGCAATGTGGTCGTCCATAAGATCTCCTGCCCCATCGCCCTCAGGCTGAAGAGCAGCTTCGGCGAGCGCATCCTCTCCACCGTCTGGAGCAACCACATCAACACCTCCTTCGAGGCTACACTCGAGGTGAAGGGTATCGACTCCATCGGCCTGCTCAACACCATCACGCGCACCATTTCCGAGAGCTTCAACGTGAACATCACCAAGCTCACGATCGAGGCCAAGGATGGTGTCTTCGAAGGCAAAATCAAGATGATGGTGCACAACGTGGAGGACATCCAAAACATCTGTGTCACACTGGCTAAGAACACCCACATCAAGTCCGTGGCACGCGTGGCGGACTGACCCAGAGATCGCAGATAACCAGACAGCCCCACCGATACCTATCGGTGGGGCTGTCTGCTGTATACCCATGAGCCTAGCGTGATTATTCGTCGGCCTGTTGCTCGGGGAGACGCTTCGGAATACCCGGGCGAAAACGCTGGCAGGCCGCCTGCCAGGACTATCGGAGACTCTGGTAACGGTGGCAGGCCGCCTGCCAGGACTATCGAACACTCCGGTAACGCTGTCAGGCCGCCTGCCGGGGCCATCGGACACTCCGGTGATGGTGTCAGGCCGCCTGCCAGAGTCACCGAACACTCCGACGATGTTGGCAGGCGGCCTGCTAACGTCGCCAAGTCAAAATAAGCCGCCCATTCGCGCACCAGCGTCGCCGCAAGCCCATTCCAATAAAGAGGCCCATCACAACGCCGCGATGAGGCGCTCGAGATGCATGCCGTGAGAGCCTTTGATGAGGATGTGGTAGCCGCTCAAGGGGCTTTCGGTGAGGGCGGCCGTGAGAGCCTCGACGGTGGGGTAACACGTGAACGGACCACCGACGGCGGCGAAGCGTGGGCCGCAGAGGATGACGCGGTCGAAGCCGCAGGCCTCGAGCCGACGCACGACTTCGGCGTGTAGCGACAGGCTTTCGTCGCCGAGCTCGTACATGTCACCGAGGATGACGGCCTTCGGTGCGACTGTCCACGCGGAGAAGTTGTCGATGGCCGCGCGCATGCTGCTCGGATTGGCGTTGTAGGCGTCGATGAGCAGGCGGTTGCGGCTCGTCTCCATCCACTGCGAACGGTTGTTCGTTGGCGTGTAGTCGGCGATGGCGCGGCAGATGTCGTCGGCCGAGACACCGAACGTGCGCCCCACGGCCACGGCCGCCAGCGCGTTTTTCAGGTTATACCCGCCGACGAGTCGAGTCGTCACCGTGTGCTTTCGGTCATTGCCGCGCTCCTGCCAAGCGAAGGCGAGGAAGGGCGGCGGGCCGTCCACTGTCTGCCCGGCGATGCGCGTCGTGGGGCGCATGGTGCAGCCGTAGCCTACGCTGTCTGTACCGCCTGTGATAGCCGTGAGGTGCTCGTTGTCTTCGTCGATAAAGATGCGGCCACCCGTGGAGCGGAGGAAGTCGTAGAGCTCGCCCTTGGTGCGGACGACGCCCTCAAACGATCCGAAGCCTTCAAGGTGCGCTCGGCCGACGTTGGTGATCAGACCACAGTCCGGGCGGGCGATGGCGCAGAGCTCACGAATCTCGCCGGGGTGGTTCGCGCCCATTTCGACGACGGCCACCTCGTGCACCTTCGTGAGGCGAAGCAACGTGAGGGGCACGCCGATGTGGTTGTTGAAGTTGCCCTCGGTGCAGAGCGTGCGGAGGCGTCGGGAGAGGACGGCGGCCACGAGCTCCTTCGTCGTCGTCTTGCCGTTCGTGCCGGTGATGCCGACGATGGGCGTGCGGAGCGTCTCGCGATGCAGTCGGGCGAGGCCTTGCAGGGCCTCGAGGACACTGTCGACGCGGAGAAGTCGAGGATCGTCAGGCAGCGCGGGATCATCCACGATGGCGTAAGCGCAGCCGTCACGGAGCGCTTGCAAGGCAAAGGCGTTACCGTCAAAGGTGTCGCCTTTGAGTGCGAAAAAGAGGCTGCCGAGCGTCACGCGTCGGCTGTCGGTCGTGACGGCTGGGTGACGCAGAAAGAGGGGATATAGGTCTTGGGGGGTCATATCTGGAACGGAATAACTAAAAAACGAAAAGTGAAGACACCAAGGGGTGTCGGCCAAGTTTGCCGGGTACATGTGAGGGAGGCCACAATGGCCATCCCTACTGCCTAGGGCAAAGCTCGTAACTACCTCTAACTACCCATGATGATTCCCATCCGATTCATCAGGAAGCAGGCGTTCATGTTTTGGGCCACGCCGGGGCGCAGGCGGTAGGAGAAGGTGAGCGTGTCGGCCGTCATATCGGCCTCGAAGCAACCGTTCTCGACGGCTTCGGGGAACTCGTCGGCTAAGGCACCGAGTTGCAGGTCGTGCGTGGCGATGATGCCACACGCTCCACGGCCGACGAGCTGCTTCATCAGTGCCAGCGAACCCTTCCGCTTGTCCTCCGAGTTGGTCCCCTTGAGGATCTCGTCGAGGATGATAAAGAGCTGCTCGCCGGATTGCAGTCGGTCGATGATCTGCTTAAGGCGCTTCAGCTCGGCGAAGAAGTACGATTCGCCAGCCGCGAGCGAGTCGGCCGTGCGCAGGCTGGTGAAGAGCGGCGCGGGCGACACCGTCAGCTGTTCGGCGCAGACGGGCAGCCCCATACACGCCAAGAGGAAGTTCACACCCACGGTGCGCAGGTAGGTGCTCTTGCCCGCCATGTTCGCCCCGGTGATGACGACGAAGTGCGGCGGCCGGGCGATGTGCAAATCGTTACGCACGCAGCGGTCGCGGTGGATCAGCGGATGACCTAGCCCGCGCCCCTCCATGCAGAAATAGGCGTCGGTAAGTTCGGGGTAAGGATAGTCCGGGTGATTGAAGGCGAAGCCGCCGAGCGAGCACAGCGCGTCCACCTCGGCCAGCGCCCCGAACCAGTCGGCCGCATGCACCGCGTGACGCACCATCCATCGCTCCACGCGGGCGGCCAACCAGACGTCGCGCAACAGGAACAAGTTGAGGAGCAGCCCCGCCATGCTATAACGTTGGTCAAGCGCCCCGATGAGGCGCGACAATCCGCGGATGGCCTGCGAAGCACTCGCGCCCTCCGCTGGGACGAAGCGACGCCGCAGCACGACGAGCGACTCAGCGCGGAACGTCTCCGCCTCCACCCGCGCGATCAGTGCGGCGTACGACTTGAGCACGCCCTCCATTCGGTCGGCCGACTTGCACAGCGCGTGAATGCGCCGAGCCGGCAGATTGGCCACGCCGAAGCTCACAGCGAGCATCCCTCCGGCCGCCCACGTGGGGAAGGCACCGACGGCACAGCCCACCACCACGACGATCCACAACGCGGGCACAAGCACCTTCAGCACCCGCCACACGGCGCGATCAGCAAAGCGTGGCAAGCCCTTCATCCATGCGTCCGACGCCCCCGCGCGCTGCCCCTTGCTCGCTATGCCCGTGGCATAGAAATGCTGACGGAAGTCGGGCCGATCGGCCAGCTCGCGGATGGCCTCTCGACGGCGCAGCACGGCCGCGCGCTCCGTCAGCGGACGCATGAACCACTGGGCCAAGAGCGACTGCCCGGCCGATGTCACCGTGCGATTGAGGCTGCGGAAGAGCGACTGCTCGCCGAAGACATCCAAGTCGAGCGCAAAGGGGTGCGCGGCGTCGGCGTACTCCCCTCCCCCATCGAACGCGCTGAAATCGTAATCGATCGCCCGCCGTTCGGCCTCGTTGAGGCGCATCAGCTCCGTGGCGAAATCTTTCCGCGCTGACAGTCGGTTGTGGTAAACCATCAGCACCACGAACGGCACAGCGCACGCCACCCCGATGCCCGTCAGCACGCCCCACCCCGCGCCGCGAGCGATCCACACGGCCACCAGGGCGGCCATAACGATCAGCAGGCGGAGCGTGCCGGCATGGTAGATCTTTCGCTTCAGCGCCTCGAGTGTGGCCCGATGTTGCGCGATGCGTTCGTCGTAAAAACGGATCAGTGCCTCCATCCTTAATCCTCGGCGACGAGGCGGAGGCCTGTGGGTTCGATGGTGATCAGGTGGCGTTTGTAGAGCGCGCCGACGGCCTGCTTGAAGCTCTTCTTGCTGCAGCCGAAGAGGGCGCGAATCTCGTCCGCGTCGCTCTTGTCGTGCACGGGCAGGACGCCGCCGTTCTGCCGCAGCGCTTCGAGGATGCGGTCGGCAATGCCGTCGATCTTATCGTAACCGAGGGGGTAGAGGCTGACGTCGATCTTGTCGTCCTCGCGCACCTCCTTGATGTACCCCGTGGCGCGATCGCCGGTGCGAAGGGGGCGGAAGACTTCGTTGCGGTAGAGGAGACCCGAGTGCAGGTGGTTGATGATGACCTTGTATCCCAGCTCGGTCTCGCCGGTGACAAAGAGGTCGACGGCTTGGCCGCGGGTGTAGCGGGGCGGGGTGTTGTCGAGGTACTTGTCGATGCGGGCGGAGCCGACGACGCGCTGGGTGATGTGGTCCAGATAGACGTAGACGATGTGCCACTGGCCTTCCTGCATGGGGATTTTCTGCTCGCGGAAGGGCACGAGGAGATCCTTCATCAGTCCCCACTCGAGGAAGGCGCCGGCGGCGGCCACCTGGCAGACTTTCATGCGTGCAAACTCGCCGACAATGGCCGCAGGGCGGTCGGTGGTGGCGATGGGTCGGCCTTCGTTGTCGTGATAGACGAAGACGGTCAGCTCGTCGCCTTCTTGGGCGGCGTCGGGGACATAGCGCGTGGGCAGCAGCACTTCGTTGCCGTCGGCGTCGGCCAGATAAAGCCCGAAATCAACGCGCCGGGCTATGCGCAGGGTGTTGTATTTGCCTATTTCCATTTTAGAGGGTAGTCATGCGGCCTTGCGGCCGCGGTAGTGGGGGCTTCGCCCCGGTAGTCAGAGGGAGTTATGCGCCTGCGGCGCGGTAGTTAGAGGGTCAGAGGTAGTGCCCCCTCGGGTTTTTACTTTTCGTTTTTAGAAGCGGTTAGCTCTTTGTACAGGTTCATCAGGTGGGCCACGATGGTAGGCTCCGGGGCGTCGGCGGGGAGGCCGTAGAGGCGGAGCACGGCGGCGTCATTCAGCGTGTGGGCGCGGCGCAGGTCGGGCGGCATGGCCGCGGCGTCGTAGAGGTCGGCCAGCGAGCTGTCCGGATACTTGGCGCGGGCGTCAAGGATGGCCTCGGCCGTGGCTTCGATCTTCGCCCGGTCAGCGTCCGTGGCCGTGGGCCAGGGGAAATTGTTGTAGACAATCGTGTTGGAATAGAGATAATCGCTTTTCAGACGTCCACAAACAACGCGCATCCAAGCATTATGTAGCAGAGAAGTGAGTATGCCAAAGTGGTAGAGCGTAGCCGAAGGAATCAGAGAGACACGATCGGAGCAGATTACATCTGGCGTCATATAACCGATGGGCACATACTGTCTGCGCTCCGAAGAAACTCGCGGTACAAGTAAATAATTCGAGTCAGGCATATTCTCCACTTGAAAACGGGTCGGCTTGTCAGCCAATTTCAGTGTAGCCCCCCTTTTGCTGTTCAGACGAAATTGCCTGACGGCCTCTACGCGTTTATAGGCATGCGGCATGCGACGCAGTTCGGCGGGAGAGCAGTCTCCCAACCAAAGGCAGTAGCGGGGTTTGTTATTAATAAACTCTTGCGCTCCGTAAAATGGGCGGAAATATTTAGCAGCCTCCGGTTCGAGTTTGATAAAAGCGTCGCGCTCCTCCGCCGTAAAGAGGTAGTTCCCATCGTCGATCGGCTGATTTCCAATTCCCATTTCAGGCACTTCGCAAAGGGGCTTTGTCCGGCTTTCTACAAACACATCGTCCGCGTCCATCAGATAGGCGTTGATATGCTTGACTTCGATATACTTTCCCTTGCCGATATAGATCCGAGGCGGGAAGTCGTTCGGGGTCATGCTGAAGCCGATAATCACACAGTGCACATGGGCCTTTTCGGCCATCTCGCTGTCCCAGCGAAAGGTGCGGTAGGCAAAGTCGAAATGCATACCGTCGGCGAAGAGTGGTTTCCAAAGTATACTGATACTCTCTCCTTGTACGATGGAATTAGTCGACACAAAGGCGGCGCGGATAGATGTGTCTTTCATTACATCTACAGCTTTCTTAAACCAGCATGAGACGTAATCTAAATTACCCACGTTTTTCCAACCCTCACCGAAGACGCTGAGCAAGTCCGCTTTTTGCTCTTTGCTCATCCATCTTGCACCTACGAACGGCGGGTTGCCGATGATGTAGTCCGGCGCGGGGCAGACGGTACGCCAGTCGAGGCGCAGGGCGTTGTCTTCGGCGATATGCGCCTCGGAGCGGAGGGGGAAGAAGTCGAGGTCGTGGTGGACGATGGAGGCCGTCTCGCGCTTCATGCTCGTTTCGGCGATCCACATCGCGGTGCGCGCCACCACAACGGCAAAGTCGTTGATCTCGATCCCGTAAAAGCGATCGATCGAGACGCGGATCGGCGTGAAGGCCTCACCCAGGACGGCCATGTCGGCCGAGTCGACAGCCGCGGCGCGCACCACCTCGTTCTCCAACCGACGCAGCGAGAGGTAGGTCTCGGTCAGGAAGTTGCCCGAGCCACAGGCGGGGTCGAAGAAGCGCAGCTCGGCCAGGCGCGTTTGGAAGGCCAACAGCTCGGCGCGGCGGCGACGCGGTTCAGTGATGGCTTTGAGATTGTCAAACTCGTCGCGCAGCCGATCGAGGAAAAGCGGGTCGATGACGCGGTGAATGTTCTCCACCGAGGTGTAGTGCATGCCGCCCGTGCGACGCGTTTCGGGGTTGAGGGTGCTCTCAAACACGGCGCCGAAGATGGTGGGCGAGATGCCGCTCCAGTCGAATCCCTCCGAGGCATCGATCATCAGCGCATGAATGACTTCGGGACTGAACTCGGGCACCTCCCAGGCGTAGGCCTCCACGGACTTATCGGCGAAGAGCCCGCCGTTGACATAGGGCAGCGGCGCAAACTTGCGCTCATACGGGTCGCGCTCGTCATGCGGCGTGTTGAGGACACGGAAGAAGCGAATCAGCTCGAGGCGGAAGAGGTCGGGAGATTTGATGAGCGGTTCGAAATGGCGAAAAAAGAAGTTTCGCTTGCCGAAGAGCCCCGCGTCGTCAGCATAGAGACAGAAGACGATGCGCACGCAGAGCAGGTTGAGGCTGCGCAGGGTCTCGGGCGACTTGGGGTCGATGTATTTCTCTAAGAGCAGGTCGTAAACCTTACTAATGCGTTCGCCCGCTTCCACTGAGAGCGCTTCCTCCTGCCGGCGGATGCTCTCCACCTTGGGATTGACGAGGAAGTCGAGGCGGTCGAGCTCCTCGGCGAGGTTGGCCAGGGTGACGACGCGTGGCGGCGCCTCGGGCGTCTCCATGTCGTAGACGCGGATACGAGCAAAGTCGCTGATGACAATCCATCGGGCCCGCTCGGAGTAGGGCAGCATGGAGTTGTAGCGTGCCGCCTGACGGAAGGGGGTCAGCAGCGTGCCGTCGCTCTGACGTTGTGGCGTGTCGAGGTCTACGCCGAGGCTTTTCTGCTCGATCAGCACATGGGTCGACGAGATGAAGGCGTCCATAAAAGACTTGTGTCCGAGCTTGACGGAGCGCTCGAAGCGGATCAACTCAAAGGGGTTGGGTGCGCCGAGCACCTGGCCGAGCATTTCGAGCCAGAAGGTCTGCGTGTCGCTCTTCTCGTCGCCCCTTCCGGCCCATCGCTGGGCGAAGGCGCGGGCGGCGTCTGGGTTGTATAGGGGTTGCATAGTCATCAAGTAGTTATGCGGCCTTTGGCCGGGGAGTTATGCGCCTTGCGGCGCGGGAGTCAGGGGCTGCGCCCCGGTAGTCAGAGGTAGTTATGCGCCTGCGGCGCGGTAGTTAGGGGCTGCGCCCCGGGGAGTTATGCGCCTTGCGGCGCGGTAGTGGGGGCCGCGCCCCGGTAGTCAGAAGTAGTTATGCGGCCTTACGGCCGCGGTAGTCAGGGGGAGTTATGCGCCTTGCGGCGCGGTAGTCAGGGGCTGCGCCCCAGTGGTTATGTGGCCGGGGAGTTAGGGGGTGGGTGTTGGCGCTGCCTTGGGCTTGCGGAGGGCCTTGCGATGGGATTGGCTCTGCTTGTGCGTCATGCGGGTCTGGCTCACGCGTTCGTTGATATAGCTGGCGAATTGGGCGATCGCCTCCCGATCGACGGGCGGCTTGCCGACGAAGTGCGACATCTGTAGGTGCTGGACGATGCGGCCGTAGACCTCGTCCGTCTTCGGGCGGAGGTGGGTGAGCGACGGCCGCTTTTTCTCGATCCGCTCCTCCGACCGCTCGTTCATCAGTGCGCGCACCTCCTCTTTGACCTTATCCAGCAGCCCGACGGCTTCGTCGAGGCCCAGTCGGGTGATGTACACCGCGTGTTCCGGCTTCCTCAGGTCGTGCAGCAGCGCCTCGATACGCGCGGGCTTGACGCCGATCCCTTCGGCCTGGATGCGCTTGCCGACGCGCAGCTGGAGGTACAGATCTTCGGCCGACTCCACCGCCTCCGCCCGGGGCGAGAGGCGCATGGCGCGCACCACGGCCAGGATGAACGACACCAGGCGGTCGCATTCGGCGTCTTTCTGCTGGAGCGCCTTCGTCCGGCGACTCGTGCGCGTCTCCTTGATCATCTCGATCGCCTCCTGAATGCATTGCTGGTACTCCGCAGCCAACGCCGCCGGTATCCCGAGCTTTTCCGCGCCCACCTCCGCGATGCGACCGCCGATCGTGGTGTGGAAATCGGTATGCGAGGCGTTGTCCAGCCTGTACAGACTGAGTTTTTGTATTTGGATAATCTCTTCCATGACAGTGCTTATCTCTTTTGAATATGATCCGGTGAAGTCGGCGCCCTTTCGAGTCTCTCCTACCCCACCCCAGTGCGCGCAAAGGTAAAAATCGATTGTATATGGCATGCTTTTACATTGAAAGCATCTGACTTGCATAGCCAGTTACATGCTTTTACTGTAAAAGGAACTCTTGTCTTATATATATACCTTGCTTTTATAGTAAAAGCACCGCACATCACCTGACTAAGCCTTGCTTTTATAGTAAAAGGACACAATCCTTCATCGACTATTCCCGTGTTTTACACCAAAAGCATGGAATATACCATGCAAGTTCTATCCTTTTATACGAAAAGCATCAGATATACGTGTTATATACTATTCTTTTACTTCAAAAGCATACAACTTGCATGTGCTATCAAATCCTCTCATATTAAAAGCATAAAAACATGCACTGCATATTGGATCCTTTTACATTAACACGATCCGATCTACTTCCGTTTTTCCTTGTCGCCGGCAGACGAATGGCTGCACGGAACACGTTTCGGGGCTGGCCGGGTGTACTGAAGGCTGCGCGGGCCGATTTTCCACGGCCTACGACATGCGGCTACGGTAATCCGCGTAGGTGAACGTGCGGAAGACCTCCGGGCGATCGGCGCCGAGGGGCACGATGGCCAGCGACGGGTGGCGGATGCCGTTGAACATGGTCGTTTTGACGGTCGTGTAGTGGATCATGTCCTCGAAGATGATCGGATCGCCAACGCGGAGCGGGCGCTCGAACGACCAGTCGCCCATGAAGTCGCCGCTCAGGCAGCTGCAGCCGCCGATGCGGTACGTGGGGCGCCCCTCGATCGGCTCCGTGGCGCCGCGGATGACGGGCTTGTAGGGCATTTCGAGGCAGTCGGGCATGTGGCACGTGAAGGAGGCGTCGATGATGGCCGTGGTGATGCCGCCGTTCTCTACGATGTCCACGACGGTCGTTTGCAGGTAGCCCGTCTGCCAGAAGAAGGCCGAGCCGGGCTCGAGGATGAGCGAGAGGTTCGGGTGGGCGGCGCGGAAACGGCGGAGGGTGTCGACGAGAAGGTCGACGTCGTAGCCGGCGCGCGTCATCAGGTGGCCGCCGCCCATGTTGAGCCAACGCACCTGAGGCAGCCAGCGCCCGAAGCGCTCCTCGACGGCGCGGAGCGTCTGCACAAGATCCTCGGCCGACGATTCGCAGAGGGTGTGGAAGTGCAGCCCCTCGACGCCCGCGGGCAGTCGGTCAGGCAACTTGTCGGTGGTGATGCCCATGCGCGATCCGGGGGCGCAGGGGTTGTAGAGCGCCGTGCCCACCTCGGAATACTCGGGGTTGATGCGCAGGCCGCACGAGACCCTTGCGCCGTCGGCCTCGACCATCGGGCGGAAGCGCTCGTACTGCGTGAGGGAGTTGAAGGTGATGTGGCTGCTGCAGCGGAGCAGCTCGGGGAAGTCGGCCTCGGTGTAGGCCGGCGAATAGGTGTGGGCGGGGGTGCCCATCTCGTCGAGGACGAGGCGCGCCTCCCAAACGGAGCTGGCCGTGGCGCACGGGATGTATTCGCGGACGATGGGGAAGACGTGCCACAGGGCGGAGGCTTTCAGGGCGAGGATGATCTCCACGCCGGCGCGCTCCTTGACCTCACGGATAAGCGAGAGGTTGCGGCGGAGCAGGGATTCTTCAACGACGTAGCAGGGGGAAGGGTAGAGGGTAGAGGGTAGAGGGTAGAGGGTAGACATAATAGAGGGTAGAGGGTGGAGGGTGGAGGATAGAGGGTAGAGAGTAGAGCCTCCAGCACGTACCGGGTTAATCCTTGACCGGCGTGAGGCGCGCGTATTTGAGGAGCAGCGAGCGGCGGCCGGAGTATTCAAAGTCGACGGTGACTTTGGCGTTGCCGCCTTCGCCCTCGAGGGTGACGATGGTGCCGGTGCCGAAGAGGTCGTGGCGGACGGTGTCGCCCGTGTGCAAGTCGCCGATGGCGTCCACCTGCTGCGGCGTAGGCTGATGGACGTCCGTGGGCAGTCGCCGGAAGCGCGCCGAGGGACGGTCGGTGATGGCCGAGGTGGCGGTGGTGACTAACGGACGCGTGGCAGCCGGGCGCGGCGGCGTGGCCGGTCGGGCCATCAGCGAGGGATCGTCCGGGCGGATGAGGAGCGTGGGGTCGATGTCGTCCAGAAAGTGGCTCGGCGTGCAGGAGTGATTCATGCCGTTGCGGAAGCGCGTCTTGGCGTAGGTGATGAGGCAGTGGCGGCGGGCACGGGTGAGGGCTACGTAGAAGAGTCGCCGCTCCTCCTCGATGGCGCGCGGGCTATCCATCGCCATCTGTGAGGGGAAGAGATTCTCCTCCATGCCGGCGATGATGACGTTGTCGAACTCCAGTCCCTTGGCCGCGTGGACGGTCATGAGCGTGACGCGGTCGGCGGACTCATCTTGCTTCTCGTCCTGATCGGTGAGGAGCGACACCTCGCGGAGGAAGTCGGAGAGCAGCAGCTCGTCGGCGCCTTCTTCACGGTTTCTTTCGACGAAAATGCGGACGGCCTTGAGCACCTCCTGCATGTTCTCCTGCCGTGCGACACCCTCCACGGAGCGGTCTTGGAAGAGTTCTGCGGCGATACCGCTGCGCTTAACGATCAGCTCGGCCATCTCCACGGCTTGCAGGTTGTCGTTCTCAGTGCGTAGCTCCTGAATCAGGCCGTGGAAGGCGCTGAGCTTGCGCAGTGTGCCTTGGTTGGCCGACAGCTCATAGGCAGCAGGGTCGCTCACGACGGCCCAGAGGCTGGCGCCGTGCTCCGTGGCAGTGCGCATGAGCTTCGTGACGGTCGTCTCGCCGATGCCGCGCGCGGGATAATTGATGATGCGCTTGAGCGCCTCCTCGTCGTCGGGGTTGACGATGACGCGGAAGTAGGCGATGATGTCCTTCACTTCCTTGCGCTGGTAGAACGACTGTCCGCCGTAGACGCGATAGGCGATGCCCTTCTTCCGCAGCGCCTCCTCAAGGACGCGCGACTGGGCGTTGGTGCGATAGAGCACGGCGAACTCCGACAGCGGACTGTCGCCAGCCCGCTGCAGCTCCTTGATCTGCGAGGCGATGAGATAGGCCTCCTCGTAGTCGGTGTATGACGATAGGACGCGGATCTTGCTGCCGGCCTCGTTCTCGGAATAGACGTTCTTGGGGATCCGTCCCTTGTTTTTATCGATGAGGCTGTTGGCCGCCTCCACGATGTTGCGCGTAGAGCGATAGTTGCGTTCGAGCTTGAAGAGGCGATACTCCGGGTAGGTGTCTTTGAAGCGCAGCATGTTGTCGATGTTGGCGCCGCGGAAGGAGTAGATGCTCTGCGCGTCGTCGCCCACGACGCAGATGTGGCGGTGCTTCTCGCAGAGACGGTTGACGATGGCGTGCTGTGCCAGGTTCGTGTCCTGATACTCGTCCACGAGCACGAACCGGAAGTGCCGCTGATAGCGATCCAGCACCTCGGGGTGATCGCGAAAAAGGATGTTCGTCTGGAGCAGCAGCTCGTCGAAATCCATCGCCTCGGCCTGCCGGCAACGGTTCTGATAGCGGGCGTAGATCTCGCGAATGAGGGGCACATGGGCGCGGGCGTCGTACTCCACCTGCTCCCTATTCCGACCGTAGGCCTCGGACGTGACGAGGGCGTTCTTAGCGTTCGAGATGCGGCTTTGCACAAGCCCCGGGCGATACGTCTTCTCGTCCAGCTGCATTTCGCGGAGAATGCTGCGGATCAGGTTGCGCGAGTCGGCGGCGTCGTAGATCGTGAAGTCCGGGTTGTAGTCCACGTACTCCGCCTCTTCGCGCAGGATGCGGTAGAAGATGGAGTGGAACGTGCCGGCCCAGAGTTGCCGCACGGTGCGCTCGCTTGTCAGCGCGGCGATGCGGTCCTTCATCTCGCGTGCGGCCTTGTTCGTAAAGGTCAGGGCCAGGATGCGGTGCGGCTCGTAGCCACGGCTGAGTAGGTAGGTGATCTTGTACGTCAGCACGCGCGTCTTGCCCGACCCCGCGCCGGCTACAACCATCGACGGGCCGTCGTTGTAGAGCACCACTTCGCGCTGCGCATCGTTAAGTTCATCGAGTATAGAAAGCATTGTTGGCTATATGTTATACCTGTTTTATTGTCGGCCGGCAAAGGTAGAAGAGGGATGAATATGCGTATTCCGGCCAACACCCCGTCGGGGTCCAAAACGCGCCGCCTTTTGCACGCCAACACCCCGTCGAGGTCAAAAACGCGGCCCGTTTTGCAGGCCAACACCCCGTCGGACACAAAAACGGATTGTCTCAGGTATCCGCCCCGTCCCACGAGATATCCATCCGCGAAACACAAAGCCGCCGAACGAAAGGGGGATCGCTCCCCACAGTCCGTCCGGCGGCCTTTTCTTTATCGCTTACGAACCGAGCGCACAGGCCCGGCCCTCGGGTTAGCGATCGTTCATTTGATCGTAAACAGCGTCTCCTTGAGGATCTCGGACACCGTAGGGTGCGGGAAGATGACGCGTTGAAGCTCTGCGATCGTCATGCCCTGGGTGATGGCCATCGATGCACCGAAGATCATCTCACTGCACGGGTTGCCCAGCATGTGCACGCCCAGCACGGTGTGCTTCTCCGGATCATAGATCACCTTGCAGAGCCCGTTGGCACCTTCGTTTTCGGCGACAAATCGGCCGGAGAAGGCCATCGGCAACTTTGCCACAGCGTAGCGCACACCGCTCTTCTCGGCCTGCTCTTCGGTCAGACCTACGCCGGCCACCTCGGGGTTGGTATAGACCACGCCCGGAACGGCATCGTAACGCATCTCGTCCGGCGTGCCTGTCAGGTTGTTCACCACCACCTCGCCCTCGCGGCTGGCGGTGTGAGCCAGCATGGAGAAGCCGTTGATGTCGCCCGCGGCGAAGACATTCGGCACATTCGTGCGCAGCTGCGCGTCCGTCCTGACAGCACCGCGCTCCATCTCCACGCCAATCGTCTCCAATCCGAGATTGGCCGTCACGGCGCGGCGGCCTACGCTCATGAGGATCTTCTCGCCCGTGGCCGAAGCCGTGTTGCCCTCTGCGTCGACATAGATCACCTCACTACCGCGCACCTCCGTCACCTTGCACGAGAGGCGGAATTGGATGCCGCGCTTGGCGTACACCTCGCGCAGCATGACGCTCACTTCACCGTCGAGCCCGCCGAGGATCTCGGGCAGCATCTCCACGACGGTCACCTCCGTGCCGAGGCTGTTGTAGAAGCTGGCGAACTCCATCCCGATCACGCCGCCGCCGATGATGACGATCGACTGGGGGCGCTCCTTGAGTGCCAGTATTTCGCGGTTGGTTACGATCACGTCGCCCGCCTCGGGTACGCCGGGAATGGGCGGCACGAAGGCCTCGGAACCGGTGCAGAGCAAGAGGTTTTTTGCTTCGTACGCCTCGCCGTTGCACTCGATCGTCAGCGTGCCGTCTTCCTTCCGGCCCGTGATGCGCGCCTCGCCCTTGACGACATTCACGCCGTGTGCCTTCATCGAGGCACCGATACCGGCCACGAGTTTGCGTACGACCTTGTTCTTGCGGGCTACGATCTTGCCGTAGTCAAACGTGGCGCCCTCGGTCGTGACGCCATACTTGTCGCCGTGGCGAGCGTAGTCGTACACCTTGGCGCTGTAGAGCAGCGTCTTCGTGGGCACGCAGCCCTCGTTGAGGCAGACGCCGCCGAGGTTGTTCTTCTCAAAGAGCGTTACGCTCAATCCTTTCGCTCCGGCGCGCTCGGCAGCCACATAGCCGGCCGGCCCGCCTCCAATGATTGCTAAATCAGTCATGATTCTTTTCTCTGTGTTTATAGTGAATGTTGTATCCGGGAGGTAGATGCCCCCGGATCGGTTATCGTCTCTCTTTCTCGAAATAGAACACGGCCTTGGCCTCGGGCACGGAGAGCTTCAGCTCGCGGTTGCCATTGAGGAATTCGATTTCCAGCTCCTTATCCCCATTCGGATTGACGCTGTAGTAACGCCCGCTGCGCTTCACCCAGGGGCGTGTCAGACGCTCTGACTTACATTTCTCGTCGCGCAACGTCAGGGTATACTCATCTTGTGTAGCGGTAATCGTCCCTTCCAGACATTGACCACGCGTCGTCAGGTATTCCGTCCCGTTGATTACCACCTTGGTGGTCAACCACGATCCCACAAAGGGGTCAAGGTGGCTGTAGTCCGCATTGCGGCGGTGAAATACAAATATGACTGGGTCTTTAGCCGAACTAAAGGTGAGGATCAACTCTCCATTCTTCATTTGGTAAGTTGCCGAGCGTGAATTAGGCTGCTCCTTCCATGTAGCATTGGCCGACTTGGTGAAGCGCAGTTCGTTACCCACTTTCGTGTAGTCCCAAAATTCATGTTGCGGAATGCACTTGCCGTCATTCGTACCGTAGACATTATAGTAGGTAAACGTGTGATCGGTGAAGGTGCCATAGATAGCGGACACACATCGGCGCGTAGGTACCATCCAACGATATTGGCCGACTGTCCTTTTGAACATATACAACTCCCACTCTCCTTCGAGGGGGTAGTTCGTATCAGGCTCGTTTTCTTTCGAGCAGGAGGCCACGACGAGCGTGGCGAGGACCGCAAGGGTCATGAGGAATACTCTTTTCATAGGGGTGTATAATTAAATGTGATGAGTGGTAGTCTGGGGTTGCATCTGACAGCTTGATTCATACCTGCTGGAGCGCCTGCTCCACGTCGGCCAGGATGTCCTCGATGTCTTCGATGCCGACGGAGAAGCGGATCAGATCCGGAGCCACACCGGCGGCCTTCAGTTGTTCGTCGGTCAGCTGGCGGTGCGTGTGGCTGGCGGGATGGAGCACCGACGAACGCGCGTCGGCTACGTGGGTAACGATGGCCACCATCCGCAAGGCGTCCATGAACCGGATGGCCTGCTCGCGTCCGCCCTTCAAGCCGAGCGTCAGCACGCCACACGAGCCGTTGGGCAGATACTTCTGCGCCGCCGCGTAATGCTTATCGCCCTTCAGACCGGGATAATGCACCCATGCCACCTTCGGGTGTTGGCTGAGGTATTCGGCTACGGACAGCGCATTGGCACAGTGGCGCGGCACACGCAGGTGCAGCGTCTCGAGGCCGAGGTTCAGCAGGAAGGCGTTCATCGGCGCAGGGATGGCGCCGAGGTCGCGCATGAGCTGCACCACCGCTTTGGTGATGTAGGCTGCGCTGCCGAACCGTTGCGTGTAGACAATGCCGTGATAAGACGCGTCGGGGGTGGTGAGGCCGGGGAACTTCTCCGCGTGCGCCTCCCAGTCGAAGCGGCCGCTGTCGACGATAGCGCCGCCCACAGACGTCGCGTGGCCGTCCATGTACTTCGTCGTGGAGTGGATCACGATGTCGGCGCCCCATTCGAAGGGTCGGCAGTTGATGGGCGTGGCGAAGGTGTTGTCCACGATGAGCGGCACGCCGTGGCGGTGAGCTATGCGGGCAAACTTCTCGATGTCCAACACCGCGCAGGCAGGGTTGGCGATGGTCTCGCCGAAGACAGCTTTCGTGTTCGGTCGGAAGGCGCGGTCGATCTCCTCCTCCGGTGCGTCTTGGTTGACGAAGGTGAAGTCGATCTGCATGCGCTTCATCGTCACGGCGAAGAGGTTGAAGGTGCCACCGTAGATCTCCGAGGCGCAAACGACATGGTCGCCCGCGCTGCAGAGGTTCAGTATGGCGTAAAACGAAGCCGTCTGGCCCGATGCGGTGAGCAGGGCTGCTACGCCGCCTTCGAGTGCGGCGATCTTGGCCGCCACGGTGTCGTTCGTCGGGTTTTGCAGCCGGGTGTAGAAGTATCCGGACGCCTCGAGGTCGAAGAGTCGCCCCATCTCGTCGCTTGATTCATACTTGAACGTGGTGCTCTGATAGATCGGCACCACGCGCGGCTCACCGTTCTTCGGCTGCCAGCCGCCTTGCACACAGAGCGTGCCTCGCTTCATTGATTGCTTCATGTGTTATTGTAGTGTACTGTTTTTATTTATCGCGGCGGCAAAAGTAGACCGATAAAGAGGCTGCACAACCGCCGGGCGTGGCAGGCGTCATATAGGCCCGGGTCCACCCGTGCGACACGATGGGGCCTCTCTGAACTTTTAGGCTCCATCGTGCGACACGATAGCACCTCTCTGAACTTTTAGGCCTTATCGTGCGACACGATAGCGTCTCAACGGCCATTTAGGTCCCGTCATGCGACACGATAGCGTCTCAATGGCCATTTAGGTCCCGTCATGCGACACGATAGCGTCTCAACGGCCAATTTAGGTCCCGTCGTGCGACACGATGGCGTCTCAATGGCCATTTAGGTCCCGTCGTGCGACACGATGGCGTCTCAACGGCCATTTAGGTCCCGTCGTGCGACACGATAGCGTCTCAATGGCCATTTAGGTCCCGTCGTGCGACACGACGGGTCGCCCTCCCCTGTGAGTCCGGCCAAACTTTGCCGGGGGCCGTAGCCCCCTCCCTGTTATGCTGCGTCTCGCCCGCTCCAGTCGATCTTTTGCGACACATACATGATCACCGCCAGGATGACGAACAGCCCCACGCTGCCGGCCAAGAGGGCGTACGACTCCATGCCGATCAGCACGTAGACATAGACGTAAAGCCCCGCCAGCAGTCCGCCGATGGCCATCGCCGTGCGCCGGAGCTTGAGCACACCGGCCATGTAGCACGTGATCAGACTGACGGTCATCACCGCGGCAATGAGGTAGGCGAGGCCGAAGCTGGTGTGCTCCGAGATGGAGAGCAGCAGCGAATAGAAGAGGCTCAGCGCAAGCCCGACGAGCAGGTATTGAAGCGGGTGGATGTGGCGCCGCTGCAACACCTCCACGAAGAAGCAGACGACGAACGTGAGCAGGATGATGAGGATGGCGTACTTCACCGAACGCATCGACTGCTGGTAGCGCTTCACGGGTTGCAGCACATCGACGCCGAACACGGACTCCTCGATCGCCTCCTGACGATCGCTGCCCGTGAGCACCTGCGGATAGTTGCGGTTGAGGTGCATCACCTTCCAGTCGCAGACGAAGCCGCTGTCCGTCACCTGACGATTGGCGGGCAGGAAGGCGCCCGTGAAGCTCGGCGTGCGACAGTTCGACCGTAGGGCGATCGTCGTCGTCTTGCCCACCGGCGCGAAGTAGAGCGATCCGGACCCTTTCAGCGCGAGTCGGATGCGGAACGACACCGTGCGACCCTCGGCCAACGGCTGCGCGTTCACGAGACACGACACGCCCGAGTTGAGCAGTTCGTTGTGGCGTATGCCGGGGTCGAGCGTCTTCTGTGTCGAGCCCCACTCCACAGCCACGGGCTCGCTGATGCCGCGCAGGTCGGAAAGGCCAAGGTTCAGCATGGCATCCTCCAGCGGAAAGTCCGGATCGCCTGGGCGCAGCGTCACTTCGGGCGGAAGAACGAAGGTGCCGCGTAGCTCCATCGTAGATCGATAGACGACGGACTCATAGATGCCGCGCCGCAGCTCCTCCGTGCGCACGTCGCCGATGATATCGAGCGAATCGGGCAGGATATTCACCATCTCCACCACGCGCTCCGTGCGCCCCGACTTCTCGGAGTGTTGCGTGGTATAGTACGGGATGGTCAGCATCGGGCCGAGGACGGTCTGCGCCCCGCTCCACTTCTGCCCCACCTCTTCGACGGCATTGCCGGCCGTCCGTTCGCGCTCGTTCATCAGACTTTCAATCAGCATCATCGGGATCATCAGCAGCAGCGTCAGGAAGCCGATCGTAACCACCTTCGCCGCCATTATCCGGCGCGGTGTCCACCAGGATTTATTTTCATTCTTCAAGTTCATGTCTATTGTTCCTTCTATCGTATGAATGTGTACGGTATAGAAACGCCATACGACGAAAAATAGTTCATCACCCCCCCCGACAATATGTCAGCCGGATGGGCGTTTGGCAGGGCGTATGCTGTGCGCCTCCACCGTGCCGAAGGCGCATAACTACTTCTGACTACTTATAACTACCCGGCCAAAGGCCGATAACTACCGCGCCAAAGGCCGATAACTACCGCGCCAAAGGCGCATAAGAAATATGTACATAGAAAAGATCCACTCCCCTGCCGACCTGCGCAAACTGGAGGTCAGCGAGCTGAAAATCGTCGCCGACGAAGTGCGCGACGCCGTACTGAACCGCGTCAGCCGCCACGGCGGACACGTCGGCCCGAACCTGGGCTTCACCGAGGCCACCGTGGCCCTGCATTACGTCTTCGACACGCCTACGGACAAGCTCGTCTTCGATGTCTCCCATCAGACGTATCCGCACAAGATCCTCACCGGCCGCGCCCACGGCTTCCTCGACGACGCCGACACGCGCGCCATCTCGGGCTACAGCTCCCCGATCGAATCGCCGGAGTACGACAACTTCGAGATCGGACACACCTCCACCGCCATCTCGCTGGCCACCGGACTGCAGAAGGGCCGCGATGTGTTGGGCGGCACGGAGAACATCGTCGCCATCGTCGGCGACGGCAGCCTCAGCGGCGGCGAGGCGTTCGAAGGGCTCAACACGGCCGCCGCACTGGGCACGAACATCATCATCGTCGTTAACGACAACGAGATGAGCATCGCCGAGAATCACGGCGGACTCTATGCCAATCTCCGCCTGCTGCGTGAGACGTACGGACAGGCCGAACTGAACTTCTTCAAGACCTTCGGCTTCGACTATTACTACCTCGAAAACGGCCACAACCTCGCCTCGCTGGTCGACATCTTCCGCCGCGTCAAAGACACGCCCCGCCCCACCGTCGTGCACATCCACACGGAGAAGGGCCACGGCTACGCGCCGGCCGTAGAGAAGCAGGAGGCTTGGCATTACCGTTCGCCTTTCGACCGTGAGACGGGTAAGTCAACCGGCCCACGCGACAACAGTGAATACATGCCCAGCCTGCTTGGCGACTTCCTCCGTGAGGAGATGAAGCGCGACCCGAAGCTCGTCGTCGTGGCGTCCGCCGTGCCGATGGGCCTCGGCTTCACCGCCGACCGCCGTCGGGAGGCCGGCGCGCAATACATCGACGTCGGCATCGCCGAAGAGGAGGCCGTGGCCCTGGCCTCGGGCATGGCCAAACGCGGCGCACGGCCGGTCTACTTCACCTACGCCACCTTCCTGCAGCGCACCTACGACCAGATCGCGCAAGACCTCTGCGTGAACGGTAATCCGGCCGTCATCAACGTGCTCGGCGCCTCGATCTTCGGCATGAACGACTTCACGCACATCTGCTTCTTCGACATCGCCATGCTCAGCCACATCCCCAACCTCGTCTACCTCGCCCCCACCACCTACGAGGAGCTTGTGGCCATGCAGACCTGGGCCATCCGGCAAGACAAGCACTCGGTGGCCATCCGCGTGCCCGAAGGTGAGGTTTACCACACCTCTGAGCCGGTCGACACGGATTACTCCGCGCTCAACACCTTCCGCGTCGGTCACCGCGGCAGCCGCGTGGCCCTCATCGCCGCCGGCAACTTCTACCAGAAGGGCGACCGCGTCCGTCAGCTGCTGGCCAAGCAGGGCATCGACGCCACGCTGATCAACCCGCGCTACCTCACGGGCGTCGACACGGCGCTCCTCGACGAACTCCAGAAGGATCACGCCGTCGTGGCCACGCTCGAGGACGGCACGCTCGACGGCGGCTTCGGCGAACGTATCGCGCGCCACTACGGCCCGTCCGCCATGCGCGTCCTCAACTTCGGCGTCAAGAAGCAGCTCTACGACCGCTACGACGTGGACGAACTGCTCCGTGAGAATCACCTCACCGACGAGCAGATCGCTGAGGACGTCCTCGCCACGCTCGCCACAATCGGGTAACCCATCCGCATACTTCTTTTTGCTTCACACGGAGGGGAGGTTTCGACTCATCGCAGTCGGCGCCTTCCCTCCGCTTTTTTGTACCCTTTATTCCAGCAGAGAGACCGGGGCTTTGTTTTTCTACATGACCCTGAAATCGCTGATTTCAGGCTTGTTTTTTACAATGCACCAAGGTGCCTTTCGTTTCTTTAGTTCCTCTCTATCTACTTTTGCCCCCTCCCAAAGCCGGATCCCATTCCGCTTACCTATTATATATGATAGAACAAACCTATATCCTCGAGGGCGTCGACCCGGTCGTCTTTTACGGTGTCAACAACGGCCACCTGCAACTCCTGCGCACGCTCTACCCGAAGCTGCGCATCGTGGCGCGTGGCAACGTAGTGAAGGTCATCGGCGAGGAGGACGAGTTAGCGGTCTTCCTACGTAAGCTGCGCGAGGTTGAGCGCTACTGTGCCGAGCGTAATGCGCTCACGGAGGAGGTGATTATCGACTTAGTCAAAGGCAACGAACTGCCACCCGTGACGCAGGATCACTTGATCATCTATGGCGTCAATGGTCGCGCCATCGTGGCCCGTTCGGCCAATCAGCAATTGCTCGTCAATCGCTTCGAGGAGAACGACCTCACCTTCGCCATCGGGCCCGCCGGATCGGGCAAGACCTTCGTCGCCATCGCCCTGGCCGTGCGCGCACTGAAGAATAAGCAGGTGCGCAAGATCATCCTCAGCCGACCCGCCGTAGAGGCCGGCGAGAAACTCGGCTTCCTGCCCGGCGAGATGAAAGACAAGCTCGACCCCTATCTCCAGCCCCTCTACGACGCCCTTCAAGAGATGATCCCCCCGGCGCGCCTGCGCGAATACATGGAGAACAACGTGATCCAGATCGCCCCGCTGGCCTTCATGCGCGGCCGCACGCTGAGCGATGCCGTCATCATCCTCGACGAGGCGCAAAACACCACCAAGCATCAGATCAAAATGTTCCTCACCCGCCTCGGCATCAATGCCAAGATGATCGTCACGGGCGACGTGACCCAGATCGATCTGCCTCCGCAAGCCACATCCGGACTTATCCACGCCATGCACGTCCTGCGCCGCGTGCCAGGCATTGGGCACGTCGAGTTCGACCGTAAAGACATCGTCCGCCACCGGCTCGTGCAACGCATCGTCGAGGCCTACGAAAACGAGAAAGAGAAGACGAATGAAGATTCCCTCAATAGTAAATAATGTACCCGGCCAACTTGGCAGGCGTCCCTGACGCCTTGATCTTCTTTTGCTTCTTTTCTTCCATCAAGGGAAGAAAAGAAGAGATGAGCCCGGCGTCCACCCCAACCCATAACTACCCCAGACTACTTATAACCACCGCGACCGAAAGGCGCATAACTACTTCAAGAATATGAAAGCATTAACCCACACCGATTATCAATTCCCCGACCAGGTGAGCGTGTACCACGGCAAAGTGCGTGACGTGTACGACATCGCCGGCCGCACACTCGTCATGGTCGCTACCGACCGCATCTCGGCCTTCGACGTCATCTTGCCCGAAGGCATCCCCTACAAAGGACAAGTCTTGAACCAGATCGCCGCCAAGTTCCTCGACGCTACGACCGACATCTGCCCCAACTGGAAGCAGGCCGCCCCCGACCCGATGGTCACCATCGGCGTACGTTGCCAGAGCTTCCCGGTGGAGATGATCGTCCGCGGCTACCTCTGCGGCAGCGCTTGGCGTGCCTATAAGAGCGGCGTGCGCGAGATCTGCGGCGTGCCTATCCCCGACGGCATGCGCGAGAACCAGCGCTTCGAGCGCCCCATTGTCACCCCCACCACCAAGGCCGAGATCGGCACGCACGACGAGGACATCTCGAAAGCCGAGATCATCGCCCGAGGACTCATGTCGCCCGAGGACTACGAAGTGGTGGAGCGTTACGCCCTGGCCCTCTTTGAGCGCGGCACACGCATCGCTGCCGAACGCGGACTGATCCTCGTGGACACGAAATATGAGTTCGGCTCGCACGACGGCACGATCTACCTCATCGACGAGATCCACACGCCCGACTCCTCGCGTTACTTCTACGCCGAGGGCTACGAGGAGCGCTTTGCCAAAGGCGAGCCGCAACGCCAACTCTCGAAAGAGTTCGTCCGCGAATGGCTGATGGAGCACGGCTTCCAAGGTAAGCCCGGGCAGCGCGTGCCGGAGATGACGCCCGCGATCGTGTCCGGCATTTCGGACCGTTACATCGAGCTTTACGAACACATCACGGGCGAGCCGTTCGTGCGCCACGAAGGCGGTGACCTCATCGCACGCATCGAGCGCAACGTGAAGGATTACTTACAGCAGAAAGCCTAACCAGAGGAGGGCGCACTATGTCGGTTGAAGTGGAGCGCGTCGTGCCTTACGCAGGCAATGACGAAGACAAAGGGACGCAGGTCAGACGTATGTTCAACCGCATCGCCGGGCGTTACGACCTGCTCAACGGCATGCTATCGCTCGGCTTCGACCGCGGCTGGCGCCGTAAGACGGTCGATTCGCTGCGGGCCATCGCCCCGCGCCGGGTGCTCGACATCGCCGCGGGCACGGGCGACATGGCGCTGCTACTCTGTCGGCGCCTCTCGCTGTCGGTCCGCGTCGTAGCGGCCGACCTGTCCGAAGAAATGATGGCCGTCGGTCGGCGTAAGGCCGCCGAGGCGGGACTGTCGGACCGCATCGCCTTTGAGCAGCAGGACTGCATGGCGCTGACCTATGCCGACGCCTCGTTCGACGCCGTAACGGTAGCCTTCGGCGTTCGCAACTATGCCGACTTGGAGCGTGGCCTTGGCGAGATGTATCGCGTGCTGCGCCCCGGCGGCGGACTGCGCATCGTGGAGCTATCGGCCCCGCGTCGCTTCCCGATGAAGCAGCTGTATGGCATTTACTCCAGCGTCTTCATGCCGCTCGTCGGCGGTTGGTTCGGTCTCGAAAAGGATGCCTATCGTTACCTGCCCGCCTCCATCCGTAAGATGCCGCAAGGCGAAGACATGGCCGCGCTGCTTCGTCGGCAAGGCTTCTCTGACGTCCGTGTGCGGACGTTCACCGGCGGCGTGTGCACGCTGTATTCCGCTACACGGCCTTCTAGCCGCGGGTAGTTATGGGGGCGCCCCCGGTAGTTACGGCCTTGCGGCCGGGTAGTTAGCGGCTAAAGCCGCGGTAGTTATAGGTAGTAAAAGGCAGTTTGATCCACTTATAACTACTTCTGACTACCGCGCCTCAAAGGCGCATAACTACCCGGAGCACAGCTCCGTAACTACTTATAACTACCGCGCCCCCAAAGGCGCATAACTACTTATTCACACATGAAGAAGAAATACGGTTTAATCGGCTATCCGCTGGTGCACTCCTTTTCCAAGAGCTTCTTCAACCGGAAGTTCGAGTCGGAGCACATCGATGCCGAATACATCAACTTTGAGATTGCAGACGTTCGAGAGCTGAAGAATGTGCTGCGTGACAACCCCGACCTCTGCGGCCTGAACGTCACCCTACCCTACAAGACGGCCGTCATCCCCCTGCTCGACGACCTCACCGACAACGCCCGAAGCATCGGCGCGGTGAACGTCATCAAGTTTCGCGGACGCCACTTCGGCCGGCCACGTCTCGAGGGGCATAACTCGGACATTACCGGCTTCAAGGAGTCCATCGAACCCCTCCTTGGGCCCTCGCACCGCAAGGCACTCATCCTCGGCACGGGCGGCGCCTCGAAGGCCGTCTTCCACGGCCTCAAGCAGCTCGGCCTCGGCGCCACCTACGTCTCGCGCTCCCGCAAGCCTGCCTGCCTAACCTATGCCGACCTTACGCCGAAGGTGATGGAGCAATACACCGTGATCGTCAACGCCACGCCCGTGGGCATGTATCCCAAGGCAGACGAATGCCCCGACATTCCCTACGACTTGCTTACGCCCTCGCACCTGCTCTACGATCTGCTCTACAACCCGGACGAGACGCTCTTCATGCGCCGCGGCCGCGAACAGGGCGCAGAGGTGAAGAATGGCCTTGAGATGCTGCTTCTACAAGCCTTTGCCGCATGGCAGATCTGGAACAGTTGAACCATCGGCGCAATGAATAAGCGAACAGTTATCCTGCGGACATTGGCCGTGCTCATGGGGCTGATCACGGTCGGCACCGCGGTGGCCTACTTCATGCTGCGACCCGATCGCGAATGGTTGGCCTTCTACGTGGCGTGCTGCGGCGGCGTGCTGGTGGTGAACCTCGGCCTGATGATGGTCTTCGCCGCAAAGAATATCCGGAAGTAACCCAATACCCTTATAAGGTAGGACGAAGCTACCTTATAAGGTATGACGAAACTACCCTATAAGGTAGGACGGAACTACCTTATAAGGGTATGAGTAAACAGCCACATTTACAGGGGGTAAGCGAACTACCTTCTAACCACCTATTTCAAATGAATCGAATCAAACTACACATCCTTCTTGCCGTGTGCCTCCTGCTAACGGCGACACGCTTCACGACGCAGGCGCAAAACGTGCAGATGCACTACGACTTTGGCCACGCCCTCTACGACTCCGAACGTGGCCGCGCACATTGGACATCCACCGTTGAGATGTTCCGCCCCGATGCCTGGGGTAACACCTTCTTCTTTGTCGATATGGATTACACGAACGACGGCGTCTCCGGCGCCTACTGGGAGATCAGCCGTGAGCTGCGCTGGTGGAAGCCCCCCGTGGCGCTGCACGTGGAGTACAACGGCGGCCTGAATCACATCCGCAACGCCTACCTCGCCGGTGCGACTTACGCTTGGAACCACCCCGACTTCACGAGCGGCTTCGCCCTCATGGCCATGTATAAGTACATCCAGCGCGCGCCGGAGCCGAACAGTTTCCAGCTCACGGCCACTTGGTACGTACATGCCGCCGCGGGCCGCTTTACCTTCTCCGGCTTTGCCGACTGGTGGCGCGAGCCGGGCCGGGCGGGCGACTTTGCCTTTATCAGCGAGCCGCAGCTGTGGATCAACCTGAACCGCTTCCCCGGTATCGACCCACACTTCAACCTCAGCCTCGGCAGCGAGGTGGAGCTGTCGAACAACTTTGCCGGCCAAGACGGATTCCGGGTAAACCCGACCATAGCGGCCAAGTGGACCTTCTGAGGGTTCGCAGAGCGACACTCTGCAACCCCTCAGTCACGATCAATAACCGTAGTAGTAACTCCCCATCACCCCTACCTATACAACCGCATGAACAAGACAACTACCCTAACGCGACTTTTCGGCTTCGACCCGCAGACGATGAACGTGCGGACGGAGATCATAGCCGGCATCACCACCTTCCTAACGATGGCCTACATCCTGGCCGTCAACCCGAACATCATGGGCGACATCGGCATGGACAAAGGCGCCATCTTCACCACCACGGCCATCGTCTCCATGTTCTCCACCCTCATCATGGCGCTTTACGCCCGCCTACCCTTCGCCTTGGCGCCAGGCATGGGCCTGAATGCCTTCTTTGCCTACACTGTCTGCACCAAGATGGGCTACGACTGGTCGTTCGCCCTCACCGCCGTGCTTATCGAGGGCGTGGCCTTTATCATCCTCACCGAGACAAACCTCCGCGACGCCATCGTCAACGCCATCCCCGCCTCTATTCGCAATGCCATCGGGCCAGGCATCGGGCTCTACATCGCTTTCATCGGACTAAAGAATGGCGGCGTCATCGCCTCCAGCCCGGCTACGTTTGTCACGCTCGGAACCATCACCTCAGGCCCCGGACTGCTCTCCATCATCGGCCTTGTGCTTACGGGCACACTGCTCATCCTCAACGTCCGCGGCGCCCTACTGCTCGGCATTCTCGGCACGACGCTCATCGGCCTACCAATGGGCCTGACCACGTTTGGCGGTGTGGCTGGCCTGCCGCCGTCCATCGCTCCGATCGCCTTCAAGTTTGACTTCACACACGTCTTCACGGTCGACATGCTCATCGTCGTGCTTACGTTCCTCTTCATTGACATGTTCGACACCATCGGAACACTCGTCGGCGTCTCCACCAAGGCGGGGATGCTGCGGAATGGTCAAGTGCCACATCTCAAGCGCGCCTTCATGGCCGACGCCGTAGGCACAACCATCGGGTCGATGATGGGATCGAGCGCCATTGCGACGTATGTGGAGAGTGCCTCGGGCGTGGCGCAAGGTGGCCGATCGGGACTCACGGCCTTCACGACAGCCGTATGCTTTGCCGTGGCACTCATCTTCGCGCCGCTCTTCCTCTCCATCCCCGGTTCGGCTACGTGCCCCGTGCTCGTCATCGTCGGCCTCTTCATGCTCAGCCCCATCCGTGACATTGACTTAGACGACTATTCCGAATCGCTCCCCGCCTTCATCTGCCTCGTCCTCATGCCCCTCACGTATAGCATCTCGGACGGCATATTGATCGGTATCATCAGCTACGTTGTCCTGAACCTGCTCGGCGGCAAGAGTCGCAAGCTCACTCCGACGATGTATGTTCTGGCCGTACTCTTCATCCTGAAATACGTCTTTATCGGGTAGCGCGGAAGACGAAAAGCGGAAAACGAAAAGTCCTGCCGGCAGAGGAGGGGTGCGATACCCTTTCCGCCGGCAGGACTTTTTCCTTTTTACTGTTTCGCTTTACCGTCCCCCCCTATCCCATCCGACTGATCTTGCGAAGCTGATCCTCATCGATCAACTTGATCTTGCGGCCGTCCATCGCTATGATCCGCTCGGAGGCGAAGGAAGAGAGCGTACGGATGGCGTTCGATGAAGTCATGTTCGAGAGGTTAGCCAGATCCTCACGCGAGAGGTAGATGCTGATCGTGGCACCATCCTCCTCCAGCCCGTAACTATCCTTGAGGAAGAGCAGCGACTCGGCCAATCGGCCGCGGATATGCTTCTGCGTAAGGTTCACGGTCCGTTCGTCGGCAATACCCAGATCGGCCGAGAGCTGGCGGATAAAAAACATAGCCAGCCGCGAGTTGGCATGGATGAGCATGTCTACAATCGTCATGGGGATGGCACAGACCGTAGACAGATCGCAAGCCGTAGCGCTGGTCAGGTAACGCTCCTTCGCGAAATAAGCCCGGTAAGCAAAGTACTGGATGGGGCGTATCATGCGGATAATCTGGCTACGTCCGCCCACACCTTCCTTGGCGATTTTGACCTTCCCCTTGAGCAAACACATCATCTCTTTCGGTTCGTCGCCTTCGGAGTAAATGATCTGGTTGCGCTTATAGTGCGCAATGATTGAATTTGCACGTAAGATGCTACGCTCTTCTTCGTTCAGCAGCCTCCACATGCGAGCCCAGCCCGCCGAGGCGTCCATTTCTTCTGTTTCTCTTTCTAATTCCACTTATGTCCTACTTGGTATAACTATTTTGACGGGCCAAATGTAAACCAATCCGGAAATCTCAAAATCGAAGATGGATCAGAGCACAGAGAAGGCGTTCAAACGGTATTTCAACGTCATTCCAGCCTCACTTCAGATAAATATCTCCGAACGAGGACGTGACGCTCACTCGTGCCCGTGGACTCTCTGACGCGCCAGCCGTGCCTGAAAGCTGATTGGTGTGTCCGCTCCGCGTATCGGTAGAACGGATATTCAGGTCGCCGGTATGGATTTGGCCGTAAGAGGCCGAGAGGTCGGCGCGGAAAGCGTGACCGGGTGTCAGGCCGAGGTGCACCTCGCTGTAGGAGGCTTTGACGGAGATCTCGCTGAAACCACGCGCCACCTCGCCGATCCTGAGGCCGCTGAAGCGCAATTTGTCCACGACGCACGATTCGCTCAGCCGATCGATCCTTATCTGCGTATAGCCCGCGGTCAATGTGCAGCGGCCGACGGATTCGATGTGGTAGGTGCCGTCGAACTTCGTCTTGCCAGTGAGTTGCCCCACGGTGCCGAGGGTGATGCCTGAATACTGGCTATTGAGGTTGAGCATCGCGCAACGGTCGATGGAGGCCTTGCCAAAGGAGACGTTGACCGAGGCCGTCGAAGCCTCCTTGAGGTAGAGGTCGCCATACTTCACCGTGACGGTGAGCGGTTGCGTGGCCCGGTTGATGTAGATGTTGCCGAACTGGTTGGCGAGCGAGAGGACGACGTCGCGCGGGGCCGTCACGGTGAAGTCCGCCGCACGGCCGCAGTTATTACAGATGATCTTCTGGAAGGTCGTCCGGCCCTCCACTCGGTTACCCGACAGCGAGAGGTCGACGTTGACGGCTTCGGCATACCGACGCGCCTCCTCCTCCGTCTTACCCTCGCCGCGCAGCTCCACGCGCACAGTGATCTTACGATCCGCACCTTCGACGATGCGAATCTCGCCGAAGCGGTTGCTAAGGGCGAGCTCAGGACGCGCTCCGACACTGAACTCCTTCACAATCTGCCGCCGATAAACCTTCTTAGCGGCTGTGCTGCCCATGGCGCAAAGGCTAACGAGCAGCACGGTAAGCAGCATTCTTTTCATGATTCCTCTTTCTTATAGTGGGTTGATAATTGCGTTTGGATATGCTTCAGCGCGTCGATCTTGGAGGTGTAGACGCGCACGATGAGGGTGATTCGCTCGTCGTCGGGCAGCTGCACGTCGGGCACGCCCTCGGCCTGCATGGCTTGAAGTTCTTCGAGCAAAGCGCGGCGATCTTCATTATCAGTGTCGCCGATCAGGGCACGCGTGGCCTCCAGCTCGTGATCGAGCTGCATGGCATAATAGCGCTGCACCTCGACGGGCGATTCCGCGGCATCATAACTGTCGTCGCTCGTAACCGTTGTCGGCCACAGCCAGACGGCCGTAAGGGCCACGGCCGCCGCCAGCGCCACGGCACCGATGGCCAATCGCCACGACAGCCGATGTCGCCGGCGCAATGCGCGCTCGGCGTCTAATCGTTGGGCAAAGCGTTCGCGATGGCCCGCCGGCGGTGTATCGGCGGCAAAGATCTCCGCGGCCTGCGCCTGGAGTCTGTTTTCTAATCTATCGTTCGTGTTCATCCTTCTTCCTTTCGTGTTAAGAGTTTGCGCAGCCTCGACAGGCCGCGGGTGTATTGCACGCGCACGCTGGATGGGTTGGCTCGGAGCGCCGCGGCGATGTCAGCAAAGCGCATCTGGCCGAAGAGGCGCAGACGGAGTATGTTGCGGTAGGTCTCCGGCAGACGCTCCACACTGCGGCGGATCGTGTCCGTATCGGGCAGCTCGTCCGGGTCGTCTGGTTCGTCTGAGGGAGGCTCGTGCAGCATGTCTTCGTTGATGGTGATCGTGAGCGGAGCATGGCTCCTGCGCAGGCGGTCGATGGCCGCATTCGTAGCCATGCGACGCAGGTAGCGCGTCATGGCGGCGGCGTCAGACTGTAGCAGGGAGGGCCGGAGGAGCACCTTCATCAGCACATCTTGCATCACCTCTTCCGCCTCATCGCCCGCGCCCAGCACGGCCGCTGCGCTGTGATAGGTCGGCCCGTGAAAACTGTCGTAAAACGCCAGCTGCGACGCCCGCTGCTCGCGCCTTACACCCTCGATGATCTGCTCGTAACTGTCCATTGTTCGCATCTTTTTCCATCCATCTACCCCCTTAACGCACCCACAGCGAAAATGCTACAGGTGGGGAGGAGAAGTTTTTCTATCGGTAAAGAACAATCCGCGTTTTTGATGGTAAAAACAAAGGCCCCCTGCCATCGTGCCACACAATGGGATCTAAAAGTTCCGAGAGGCGCCATCGTGTCACACAATGGAACCTAAAAGTTCTGAGAGGCCCTATTGTGCCACACAATGAGACTTAAAAGTTCCGAGAGGCCCTATCGTGTCACACAATGAGACCTAAAAATTCCGAGAGGCCCTATCGTGTCACACAATGGGACCTAAAAGTTCCGAGAGGCGCCGTCGTGTCGCACAATGAGACCTAAAAGTTCCGAGAGGCCCTATCGTGCCACACAATGAGACTTAAAAGTTCCGAGAGGCCCTATCGTGCCACACAATGAGACCTAAAAGTTCCGAGAGGTGCCGTCGTGTCGCACAATGAGCGGCATGGGGATCGGCTTCACACGATCTTCATGCGGCATGAAGCCAGTTACACGTCCCGCTCGCCGGCCAAAATTTGCCGCAGATCTTCGGCCGAAACGTTGGCGGCGATCTGACCGTTGTGAGCGACGGCTATCGTGCCGCGCTCCTCGGAAACGATGATGATCAGCGCGTCCGTCTCTTTCGACATGCCCAACCCGGAGCGGTGACGGAGGCCCATCTCCTTGGGCAGGCTCACGTTTTTGGCTACGGGCAGGATGCAGCCCGCGGCAATGATCCGACCGCCGCTGATGATCATGGCGCCATCGTGCAGGGGGCTGTTCTTGAAGAAGATGTTTTCGATGAGGCGTGCATTGATGTCGGCCATGAACATTTCGCCCGTCTTGGCGTAGTCCGAAAGATCCATTTCGCGGCGGATGACGATCAGGGCGCCGGTCTTCTTACGGGCCATGTTCATACAGGCCAAGACAACGGGGGCGATGTAGTTCTGCTCCTTGGTGTCCGTTGTGCGACGCGAGAAGAGTTTGGCTACGAAGCGCCAACCGGGGTTCGACCCAAGGGTGACGAGGAAGCGGCGGATGTCGTCTTGAAAGAGTACCACAAGCACAATGAAACCGACGCTGATGAAACGATCGAGGATGGCGCCCATGAGGCGCATCTCAAGCACTTGCGAGACGATCAGCCAAACGATGACCACGGAGACAATGCCGCTGAAGACGGGTAGTGTGCCGGAGCTTTTCATCAGCTTATAGATCTGGTAGGTAAAGAAGGCTACCAGCAGGACGTCGAGCGCGTCTTTGATGCCGAAGGATATCATTATAGGGGAGTTTTTTGAGGAGAATTATTCCGAAGGGATCAGTTGGCGGGTGATGCGAACGGCCTCGACGGCGGCGCGGACGTCGTGCACACGAAGGACAGAGGCGCCATGCATGAGGGCGTAGGTGTTGAGCACGGTGGTGCCGTTGAGACTGTCGTCGGGCGTGCCGCCAAGCAGGCGGTAGATCATGCTCTTGCGCGATATACCGATGAGGAGCGGTTCCTCGAAGCGGTCGGCAAACTCGCTGAGGGCACGCATGAGCGTATAGTTCTGCTCTAAGGTCTTGGCAAAGCCGAAGCCGGGATCGAGGAGGATGTCAGCCACGCCTAACCGGCGCAGCGTGCGCAGCTCGGAGGCGAAATACATCATGACGGCCTCCACCACGTCGTCGTAGTCCGTGAATTGCTGCATGGTGCGAGGCGTGCCGCGCATGTGCATGAGGACGTATGGGACGCCCAGCGTGGCGACGGTGGCATACATCTGTTCGTCGAGCGAGCCGCCGGAGATGTCGTTGATCATGGCCGCGCCGTATTCCTCAACGGCCCGCCGGGCGATGGCCGAGCGGAAGGTATCGACGGAGACGGGCACATCGGGGTAGTCGCGCATGAGGCGGCGGAGGACGGGCTCAAGCCGCGCCCACTCGTCGGCCTCGCTGACGTCGTCGGCGTCGGGTCGGGAGGAGTATCCGCCAACATCGATGAGTGTGCCGCCCTCGCTAAGGATGGTCTCGATGCGCCGCACCACGGCGGCTTCGTCTTGCTGTCGGCTGCCGGCGTAGAAGGAGTCCGGCGTGGCGTTTAGGATGCCCATGATAAGGGGCACGTCGAGCGAGCGCAGTGTGCCCTTCAGATTGATCGTTTTTCTGTTCATGTATCGTTATGTGTGATGTTGTAAATGGGATACTTCACTCCGCTGGCGGCTACAGCCGCCTTATCCAGCGACCATGCGCCAGATGAAGGCGACAATCGATGTGACGATGATGCCCAGCACAAGGGGGAGGAAGATGGCCACGGCGGTCCACTTCGCGCTGTGGGTCTCTTTATAAATGGTGTAGATCGTCGTGCTGCACGGGTGATGCATGAGGCAGAAGAGCATGAGGCAGACGGCCGTCAAGAGGTTCCATCCGCCAGCCAGGAGGATCTGCTTCGTCTCTGCGTCTCCGCCTTCCATCAGCACACCCGCTGCGCCCGCGTCGCTCTGCCCAAGCACAAGCAGCGTCAGCATAAGCACCGTAGGTATCACGATCTCGTTGGCGGGGATGGCTAAGATGTACGCGAGCAGGATGACCCCATTCAGCCCCATGATCCACCCCGGTGTGCTCAGCCAATGGATCAGATGCGCGGCGATGCTCACACCGCCCACCGTGAGGTTGCAACAGAGCCAGATGACGGCGCCCGCGGGTGCCGCAAAGACGAGGGCTCGCCAAAGCACGATCAGCGTGCGGTCGATGATGGACGTATAGATCGTGCTCCAGAAGCGGGGCGGGCGGTATGGCGGCAGCTCGAGGTGGAAGGTAGAGACTTCGCCGCGGAGCAGTGTGCGCGAGAGCACCCACGAGCTGCCGAACATGAGCGTCACGCCCAGAAAGACGACGCCCATGACGGCCACCAGCGAGACGAGCCCGCTGTAACGCGCCGGTACGGCGGCACCCACGAAGAGCGTGGCCAGCAAGATCTGCGTCGGCCAACGCCCGTTGCAGAGCGAGAAGTTGTTCGTGATAATGGCGATCAGTCGCTCGCGCGTACTGTCGATGATACGCGTGGAGACGACGCCCGCAGCGTTGCAGCCGAAGCCCATGCTCATCGTCAGCGCCTGCTTGCCATGCGCCCCGGCGCGGCGAAAGAGTTCGTCGAGATTGAAAGCCACGCGGGGCAGATAGCCAAAGTCCTCCAGCAGCGTGAAGAGCGGGAAGAAGATGGCCATCGGCGGCAGCATGACCGAGACGACCCACGCGGTGGAGAGATAGACGCCGTCGACGAAGAGGCCCGTCACCCACGCCGGTGCACCGAAGCCCACAAAGAGGCTACGCAGGGCCGGGTGAAGCAGCCCCACGAGCAGGTCGCTCAGCCACGACGACGGGTAGTTCGAACCCACGATCGTCAGCCAAAAGACGCCCGAAAGCAACGCGACCATGATCGGGAACCCCCACACGCGGTGTGTCAAGATGCGATCCAGCCGCACATCCATCGGCAGTCGGCCGCGGCGGTTGCCCTGCCTCACGACGTCACGACAGATAGCCTCAGCCTGGGCATAGATATCCTCCATCCATTGGTCGTGAAAGTTGTTGCTGATCTGGAGGTGGATGTTTTCGGCCAGCGCGTTCAGCTCCGCGTTGCCGAAACGTTGGCGCACGCTCGGATCCTGCTCGACGAGTCGGAAGGCGATCCATTCGGCGTTCGATAAGTTGGGGTGCACACGGGCCACGGCCTCGGTCAAGACGCGGATATGATCCGCCGTGGCGGGCGGCAAGTTCGTGGCGCGGTGTGGCCGGCAGACGTAGGCGCCCGTGGCCACCTCGTGCATCATCTCCAGCAGGCGGTCGATGCCCTTGCCCGACCGCGCCGAGCAACCCGCTACGGGGATGCCGAGCCGTCGCGAGAGGGCGTTGAGATCGATATGGATATGGTTGCGCTCGGCCTCGTCGAGCAGGTTGACGCAAAGCACAGCGCGGTCGGTGATCTGTAGCACCTGCAGGATGAGGTTCATGTTGCGCTCCAGGCGCGTGGCGTCGGCCACCATGACGGTCACGTCGGGCTTGCCAAAGAGGATAAAGTCGCGAGCGATCTCCTCATCCTCCGACGTGGAGGCGAGCGAGTACGTGCCGGGCAGGTCGACGATGCGATACGTGTCGCCACCGTAGCCGAAGAAGCCTTCGGCCTTGCCGACCGTCTTGCCGGGCCAGTTACCCGTGTGTTGCTTGAGTCCGGTCAGGGCGTTGAAGACGGTGCTCTTGCCCGTGTTCGGATTGCCGGCCAGGGCCACGACGAAGCGCTCGTCGTCGGCCTGCGCACCGCGTCGCTCCAGGCCGTGCATGGGTGCCGCCTTGGGACAGGTGGCGCAGGGTGAGGCAGTGTTTGTTGTCTGATTCATTGGGGTTGTGGGGTAAGGGGAAAGGACGGCTGAGAGGAGCCGGTGCCGATTAGGATGTAGCGCGCCTGATCGTGGCGCAGGGCGATGGCCGTGCCGCGCACGGCGTAGGCCACGGGGTTGCCCATCGGGCTGACGAGATCGATGCTCACTGTGCTGCCACGCACGAAACCAAGGTCGAGCAGACGGCGGCGGAGGGCACCGCGACAGGAAGGCGAAAGGCCCACGATACGCGCCGTGACGCCCGGCTCGAGTCGGGTCAGCCGTCGGGCATCGGCCTCGGGACTGCGACGCACCTCGTCGTCCGTCATCGGCTCCATGTTGAGCGCCGCGTGGGCCGCCGCAGGCAGGGTGAAGCGTTCGCCTTCGTACATGAAGGTGAAGCCCTCCGGCGTCACGTCGGTGATGAAGAGCACGGAGTCCTTCGTCAGTCCGAGGGCGTCGATGAGGGTGAAGAGGGCGCGGTCGTCGTCCTCCACGTGCGTCACGCGCCACCAGCTGCGGGCCCGGAGCGCACGGTCGTCGTCGCCACGGTCGGCCACCTCAAGCGAGCGCGTGGGAATGGGGTCGCCGTGCGGATCGAACGACGGGTTGCGCAGCAGCGAGACGATGCGCTCCTGCTCGGCGTCACTGATGCGGTGCTCCATGCGGTGCGCGCGCTCATGCCATTCCGCCGGTGCGTAGCCCGAATGCTCGGCCAGATACTGCTCATAGATGCGATGTGCACGAACGATACGGAGCGCATGCTCACGGCCAGCGTCGGTCAGTTGTAGCTCGTCGCCCATCGTCAGCTCGCCCCGCAAGGCCAGTCGGCCAACAGCGGACGCCGTACGATCCGCGTCCGCCCCGAGCGACTCGCCCACGCGCTGCACCTCGTCGGCCGCGATGCATCCGCCCAGCTCATAGACCGCCTTGAGGAGATCCTCCTCCACCTCTCTGTCCTGTTCGCGGTCGTGCCGCCCGAAGCGTGTCCGGATGGCGTCAAAGAGGCGTGTGCCGTGACTCTTTTCTCTCTTCATCATCGTATAAATGTTGTGGTGTAAAAGCCGGTCGCAAAAGTAAGCACGGACAAGTAGGGGTGATTCACCGTCTCTAATAGCAAACGCCCCTCGATCAGATTCTGATTCACTACTTCTGGCAGCAAACAACTCCAGATCAGATTCTGATTCGCTACTCTTGGCAGCAAACAACCCGCAATCAGATTCTGATTCGCTATCCCTGACAGCAAACAATCCTCAATCAGATTCTGATTCGCTACTCTTGGCAGCAAATGCCCCTCAATCAGATTCTGATTCACTACTTCTGGCACCAAACAACCTTCAATCAGATTCTGATTCGTTACCCTTGGCTGCAAATGCCCCTCAATCAGATTCTGATTCGCTACTTCCGGCTGCAAATGCCCCTCAATCAGATTCTGATTCACTACCCTTGGCAGCAAACGCCCCTCAATCAGAAACGGATTGGCATCTTACTGCACACCGAGGGGGGCGCGGGTGGTATTTCCCATATTTTTGCCCGCCGTAATAAACAGACGGATCGAACACGATGGCTAAATGGATCAAACGCACAGTCAAGACGTGCCTGCTGGCGCCCGTGGGGGCGGTGGCGGTGGGTGCCGTGTTGCTCTATGTGCCGCCGGTGCAAAACGCGGTGCTGAAGGTCGTGCTGCGGCACGTATCGGAGCGCGTCGGCATGGAGATCACCGTGGGGCATGTGCGGCTGTCGTATCCATTAGACCTCACGCTGCGCGACGTCTCGGTGCGCGACTCGGTGTGCGACACGCTGCTCAACGTACGCGGGCTCTCCGTCAGCGTGCGGCCGTGGCCCCTACTCCGTGGCGAGGTGTTCGTCTCAGAGCTACAGTTGGACAGCGCGCTGGTGCACAGCAAAGGGCTGATCGAGGGCATGCACTTGGACGGCACATTCGGGCGACTGGCTACGGCCGACGTTGGTCTTTGGGCCAAGAAGGAGGAGCTGAAGCTCGACAACGTACTGCTGGCCGATGCGGAGGTGGCGCTGGTGATCGACTCAATCCCTCCCTCGGACACGACCGACACGACCGTCAACCGCTGGCGGATCACGGCCGAACGACTCGACCTACAGCGCGTAGGCTTCACCCTGCGCATGCCTAAGGATACGCTCGGCGTCACGACCTACCTGGGCGATGCACGCGTGACGGGCGTATCGGCCAACTTGGAGGCACAGCGTTATGCGGCCGGACGGCTTGACATCCGCGGCGCCTATGCGGCCTACGATGCCAGTGAGCGGCCACGCACCGTGGGCCTCGATCCGCAACATATCTCTGCCTCAAACATCCGCCTGCTGGCCGACTCCGTGCGCTACCATGCAGGCGACCTGCGCGTGGCGCTTCGTGAGGCGTCGCTCGACGAACGGTCAGGGCTTTCGGTGGAATCGCTGTCGGCTTATGTGCACCTGGATAGCACGGGCGTCTCCGTCTCGGAGGGTATGCTGCGGACGACGCGTTCGTGGATCGACCTGCAAGCGCGTGTGCCGTGGGCAGCGCTGTCGGATAGACCGACGGCCGATCTCCAAGCGGAATGGTCGGCGGGCATTGACGGGCAGGATGTGCTGACGGCTATGGGCGAACAGGGGCCGCGAATAATGCGGGCCATACCGGATTCGTTGCTGTATCTCTCGGGACTGGTGGAGGGCAACTTGGAGCGGATGCGGGTGCACGATCTGATGGGTGGCTTGCCCGGTGCCTTCACGTTCGAAGCCTATGGGTCGGCTGAGCACGTTATGGACGAGCGGCGGCGCACGGGGCAGATCAACCTAAGGCTACAGACCGAAAGCCGACAGTATCTCAGCCGTTGGATCCCGGAGCTTTCCGGCGGACGGATTCGGATGCCTGAACGCATGCGGGTGGAGTTGGAGGCGTCGCTCAAAGGGGGCGAATACCAAGGGCGATTGAAAGCTGAGGAGTCGGGCGGACGCGTGGAGCTGACGGGCCGCTACCACTCCCTGCGAAACGAGTACGCCGTCGATGTACGTGTAGACAGCCTCCGACCGGTGCACTTCCTGCCGCAGGATTCGCTCTACCGACTCACAGCCGTGCTGCACGCCGAGGGGCGAGGCACGGACATCTTTTCCCCCCGCACACGCATCACCCTGCGCGGTTCCGTAGCCGATGTGCATTACGGATCCTATCGCCTCTCCGGCCTCTCGCTCGACGGTTCATTGCTCAACCATCAAGCGCAGGCCACGCTGAGCAGCGCGTCGCCTTATATAAAAGGTAAGGTCATGCTGGACGGTGTCGTTCGGCGCGACCGCATGGCGGGCGTGGTGGCCATCGACATGGATACGCTCGATCTGATGGGTCTCAAGCTGACGAAGGATCCGCTCTCTGGCTCCTTCCAACTCTTCTCCGAGGTTGAGACAGATCTCAAGCGACGCCATCGGTTAGACCTCACCCTGGGCAACTGGGCCATCTCAACCGATCAACAGACGTATCGCCCGAAGATGCTCACCCTGCACGCCGTCAGTGACGACGACACAACGCGCTTCTCCATTCACGCCGGCGACATGGGGCTCATTGCCACCGGCAACGCCGACGCACCGACGCTCATCCAGCGCCTCGGCAACCTCTCCGATGCCTTCATGGGACTGATGGCACGCGACAGTGCAGCCCATATCGAACGCCTCACGCCGCTGCTACCTACGCTCAACGTACAGCTCGAGGCCGAGAAAGACAATCCGCTCTACAACTACCTTCAGGAGCAGAACATCTTCTTCGATCGGCTCACCGTCCACGCCTCCACCTCTCCCACCGACGGGCTTCAGGCCAACGCCCTGCTGCTCTCCGTGATGAAGGATACGATGCGGCTCGACACCATCTGCCTCGACATCCGCAACGACTCGATTGAGGGCCTGACTTACGCTGTCGACGTGATCAAGAACCGCTTTCGCGGACAAGACGCCTTCACCGCTGGGTTACGTGGGCACCTGCTGAACGGTGTAGCGGAGGCGAACGCGCTCTATCGTGACAGTCGTGGCGAGACGGGCCTCCAACTGGGCGTGCAGGCCGAGCAACGTGGCAAGGCGTACCGTTTCCACTTCATCCCCGACGAGCCTGTGCTGGCTTTCATGCCGTTCAAGCTGAATCCAGAGAACTATGTGGAGGTGCGCAGCCTAAAGAACATCTCCGCCGATCTGAAGCTGACTGGCCCAGAGAATGCTGCGCTGTGGATACACTCCAATGCGGACTCTACGGAGCTGGCTGTCGAGATCAATCAACTCGATCTCCAGCAGCTGTCACGCTTTGCCGCCATCCCAGATATGCAGGGGCGGGTCAACGTGGCACTGCGCTACGTGCCCTCCGACGTGTCGTTCCTCGTTGCTGCCGACGCCAACATCGACAACCTGATCTTCCGCGGACAGCCTGTCGGCGAACTCTTGCTTAACGGTGTCTACCTGCCTCTCGACAACAATCGCCACCGCTTCGACGCCCACTTCTACCACAACGAGTCGGAGTTGGCCACCGTTTCGGCCTTCTATCGACAGCCGCAACAGAAGCAGGCACAGGGTGCGATCGACGGCACCATGCAGTTCGATCGCATTCCGCTGAGCGAGCTGAACCCCTTCTTTGGCGGTGCTGTAGATATGCAGGGCGTGTTGCGTGGCCGGTTGACGTTAGAAAGTCGCGATCGGGGTCCGATTTGGAACGGCTATTTGCAGCTCGACTCGACCTCGATGCACGTAAGGGCTGTAGGCACGCGCTTCCGCTTCGACGATCAGGAGGTAGACATCAAGGACAGTAAGCTGCGCCTCACCAAATATGGCATCTACACCACGGGCGGCAATCCGTTCACGATCAGCGGCACGGTGGACCTCAGCAAGCCCATGAAGGAAACGGCCGACTTGCGCTTGGCGGCGCAGGACATGCTACTCATCGACGCCCCCGACGGCGCACCCGGAGCCATGCTCTACGGTCGGCTGCCCATCGATCTGAATCTCACGGCTCGCGGCCCACTGCGCGCGCTCAAGGTGCGCGGTGGGGTGCACGTGCGCAGTGGTACGAACGTCACGTATGTCATGCCCGACGCCAACGACGAACTGCAAGACAACTTCGCCGGGCTGGTTTCCTTCACCTACTTCTCCGACACCGTCCCGCAACGCATTCGTGACATAGAGCGGCAGAACGCTGCGCGTACGAGTTCGATAGGCGGACTGGACGCCCAGCTCACGCTGCGCGTGGATCCCACGGCGCGCCTAAAGGTGGATATGGGCGGCGCCGGCGAACGCTCGAACCGTATCGAGCTGCGTGGCGGCGGCGATCTGTCGTTCCATTACACCCCGCTCGGGGATATGAATATGAGCGGGCGATACACCCTCTCTGGTGGATTGATTCGCTACAGCATCCCCGTAATCCCGCTGACGGACTTCACGATTCAAGACGGCAGCTACGTAGAGTGGCAGGGCGACTTGATGAATCCTTACCTCAACCTGACGGCCCTCACCCGACAGCGGTCGACTGTCAACCTCGACGGGCGTTCGCAGATGGTGGACTTCAACGTAGGCTTACAGGTCAGGCAACAGTTGCGCAACATCGCCCTCAAGTTCATCCTCGAGGCGCCTAAGAATGGCACCGTGCAGACGCAGCTGGCCGCCATGGGCGAAGAGGAGCGCAGCAAGCAGGCCATCGGCCTCCTCGTCACGGGTGTCTATCTGGCCCAGAGCGGCACTGGCAACGAGCATCTGGATGTGGGGACAGCCATCAGCAGCCTACTCCAACGCGAGATCAATAACATGCTCGGCAGCTTGGGCGGCGACGTCCCCTTCTCGTTCGACGTAAACACCTACGACGGCACCGACGGCAAGGGTCGGCGTATCGATTACCTCGGTCGCTTCTATATGGGCTTCCTCAAGGAGCGCATTTACACCACCCTCGGTATGCGTTACTCGACCAACGATCCCGTGATGGGCAACCGGCTCTATCTCGACGAGGCCTCGCTGGAGTATCGCCTCGACGCCGACGGTTCGCGCTTCGTCAAGGTGTACAATCAGACGGACTATGAGAATCTCTTCGAGGGCGAGATCCGCAAGACGGGCCTGAGCGCCATCTTCCGACGTAAGGTGAAGCGCTTGGCCGACCTCTTCGACTTCCGCAAACGTCGCAATCGCACGGTAGTGACCGAGCCCGAGCCTGCCGCCCCCGATACGAACGAGACGGAAACGGACTCCACCGAAGGCGCTCCCGCCGAGGATACGACGCGTCGGGACGCCGACCCTTCCCCTAACGACTAAAAAAGAAAGATGAAGCCGAACCACTCCCCCCTCCTCCCCCTTTTTTTCTTTGTTCTTCTGCTCAGCGCATCCTGCTCCACGACGAAAATGCTTCCCCCGGGCGAAGTGCTCTACACCGGCATCGAGCGCATCGTAGTCAACGACCCCGCCAATCAGCGCCACCGCGGCGCGGACGAGGTGATGGGCAAGGTGGAAGAGGCTCTGGCCTATGCGCCGAATAACGCCCTCCTAGGCAGTTCCACCACACGCACGCCGCTGCCTATCGGGCTCTGGGTCTATAATGCCCACGTCGGGAAAAAGGGGCGCTTCCACCAGTGGATGTACCGATGGCTCGCGGCGCGGCCGGTGACGCTCACCACCGTAAAGCCTGCCAACCGGGCGCTGGCAGCGCAGAACGTACTCCACGAAAATGGTTTCTTCCGCGGCGCGGCCCGCTATGAGATCATCCCCGACCGCAAGGATTCGCTCAAAGCCCGGGTGCGATACCTCGTCACCCTGGGCGAGCCTTACGTGATCGACTCTGTCCGCTTTCGTCGCATGCAAGATCGGAGCGATACCACCATCAAGTGGCGCGACGAAGAGCGTCTGCTTCACCGAGGCGACCTCTTCACCCTCGATCGCCTTGAAGCGGAACGCCAGCGCATCGCCACCATCATGCGCAACAACGGCTATTATTACTTCCGACCGGAGTACATCGAGGTGCAAGCCGACTCGACGAAGGGAGACCACCTCGTAGACCTACGCGTACGTGTCCGGCGCGACATTCCCCGCGACTTCATCCGTAAGCCGTGGTTCTTGGGACGCACAGCCATCCGCCTGATCGGTTACGACGGCGAGGAGCCAACAGATAGCCTCACCTACGGCCCCGTCACCATTCATTACGAGGGCAGGCTGCGCCTCCGCCCCCACGTCCTCCTCAACGCCTTGCGCTATGAGCGTGGCGACCGCTATAGCCTCGCCGCTCAGGAGGAGACGCTGGCGGCGATGAACAAGCTGCGCACCTTCCGCTTTGTGGATATGCAATACACGCCCACCGACACCTCCGCCACGTGCGACACCATGAACCTGCGCATCCGTGCCACCTACGACTATCCGCTCAATAGTCGCCTCGAGGTCAAGGGTACCCTCAACGATAATCACTATGCCGGGCCTGGGTTCAATCTGGCCCTGACCCGGATGAACCTCTTCCGCGGCGGCGAGAATCTCTCCGCCACTGTGTTTGGCTCGTACGAGTGGCAGACGGGTGCGCGCACCGCCGGGCATACGGGGCTGGTGAACAACTACGAGATCGGCGCACGCGGCTCGCTGACCTTCCCCCGCCTCGTCTTACCGAAATTTGGTCACAAAGACCGGGATCTGATCGCTACCACCCGCCTCGAGGCGCAGGCGACAGTCATGAACCGTGCGCGATTCTTCAACCAGCTCAGTTTCAGTGGCAGTCTCTCGTACGACTTCGTTCCCAACCCCATCCGCCGGCACACGTTCACGCCGCTACGCCTCACTTACTCGCGGCTCATAGGCACCACGGCCGCCTTTGACAGCATTACCTCAAGAAACCCATCCATCCGCCAGAGCCTTCAGGATCAATTTATTCCCGTCGTAGAGTACACCTACACGCTTGACAACTCCACCGTGCGTGAGGAGCGAAGCAAGACGCGCTGGCATTTTTCGATCGCGGAGGCCGGTAACCTGCTCTCAGCCACTAACCTCCTCTTCGGGCGACGGTGGGACGAGAAGGGCAAGACTGTCTTCAAGAACCCGTATTCGCAGTTCCTGAAGATGACCACTGAGCTACGTTACAATCATTACATAGACCGCCACCAGCGCCTTGCCTTCCGCATCGGGGGCGGCATCATCTACAGCTACGGCAATGCCGCGGCCGCTCCGTACAGCGAGCAGTTCTACGTCGGCGGAGCCAACAGCATCCGGGCCTTCACCATCCGCAGCGTCGGCCCCGGTCGCTTCGCCCCGGATCGGAATGACCCCTACGCCTACATTGATCAGATTGGCGACATCAAGCTGGAGGCCAACACCGAGTATCGTTTCCGTCTCGTGGGCGACCTGGCCGGCGCCGTCTTCCTCGACGTCGGCAACGTGTGGCTGCTGCGCGACGACCCCGCGCGTCCCGGCGGACAGTTCGCGTGGAGACACCTCCTCACCGACCTCGCCACCGGCACCGGCATAGGCTTTCGTTACGACATCAACCTCCTCGTCTTCCGTTTCGACATCGGTTACGCCCTCCACTTCCCCTACGACACCGGTCGGCGCGGCTATCTCAACGCCCCCAACCTACGCGACGCCCTCGGGTTCCACTTAGCCCTCGGCTACCCCTTCTAAATTTTTATCGAGCGAAGGGCGACTGCGTCCGCCGGCGAAGTTTTCCCCGTCACGTTTCAGACCGATCCCGCGCCCGGCCAACTTCCCCGGCCTCGGTAGAGGCCTTGATCTTCTTTTGCCTTCTTTTCTTCCATCAAGGGAAGAAAAGAAGAACCCCCCTACCTTTGCAGCCGTATGAAAGAATTCATTATCACCCAAGAGCAGACCGAGCGCGCCGTCCTGGTGGGGTTAGTCACCCCCGAGCAGAGTGAGGCGCAGGTCAAGGAATACTTAGACGAGCTGGCCTTCCTGGCCGAAACGGCCGGGATTGAGCCTGTCCGACGCTTCACCCAAAAGGCCGACAAGCCGCATGCCGTAACCTTCGTCGGGTCGGGTAAGTTGCAACAGATTGGCGAGTATGTGGCTGAGAACGAGATAGGCATCGTGGTCTTTGACGACGAGCTCTCGGCCAAGCAGCTACGAAACATCGAAAAGGAACTCAAGGTGCGCATCCTGGACCGCACGAATCTCATCCTCGACATCTTTGCCAAGCGCGCGCAGACTGCCCACGCCAAGACGCAAGTCGAGCTGGCGCAGTACCGCTATATGCTTCCCCGTCTGACGCGCCTATGGACGCACCTGGAGCGTCAGCGAGGCGGCGTGGGTATGCGTGGGCCGGGCGAAACACAGCTCGAAACCGACCGGCGCATCATTCTCGACCGCATCTCCAAGCTCAAACGTGAGCTGGAAGAGATAGACCGGCAGAAGGCCACTCAGCGGCGCAACCGGGGCAAGATGGTCCGCGTGGCGCTCGTAGGTTATACCAACGTGGGCAAGTCGACCCTCATGAACTTGCTTGGTAAAAGCGACGTGTTTGCCGAAAACAAGCTCTTCGCCACCCTCGACACCACCGTGCGCAAGGTGATCATCGACAACCTGCCCTTCCTCCTCTCCGATACGGTGGGCTTCATCCGCAAGTTGCCTACCGAACTCGTCGAGTCGTTCAAGTCCACCCTCGACGAGGTTCGCGAAGCCGATCTTTTGGTGCATGTCGTGGACATCTCCCACCCTACTTTTGAGGAGCAGATCGAAGTCGTAGAGCGCACCCTGGCCGACATCGGTTGCGCCGACAAGCCCATCATCACGGTCTTTAATAAGATCGATGCGTTTTCGTTTGTCCCCAAGGACGAGGATGATCTCACGCCCCGCGAGCGCGAAAACATCCCCCTCTCCGAGCTTCGCGAGACCTGGATGAGCCGTCGCCCCGGCAGCTGCATCTTCATCTCCGCCCGCGATCGGACCAACATCGCCGCCCTCAAGTCGCTCCTCTACGAGCACGTCAAAGCCATCCACATCACCCGTTTCCCCTACAACGATTTTCTCTTTCAGCAGTACGACGGCGAAGGCGAATGAGCTAAGGACGGAAAACGGAGCGTGAAAAACTGCCGGGTGCACACTGCGGATCTCATTCCGCGTGTCGCCCGGCTTTCTTGTCTTGATACATTTACCCCGATCCGAGCCACCTACATCCCTATATAGAATAGGTATAGCCTGCATGTGGTTACATGAATCCCATCCTTGCCCAAAATGTGATTCCCGGAAACGTATGGAATCCTATCCTCGGCAAGGATTCGATAGCTGTATTCATATTGAATCCAATCCCCGCCGGGTTTTCGATAGATATGGCCATTTTCGTCCAATCCTCGCCGGGTTTTCGGTAGATATGGCCATTTTCATCCAATCCTCGCCGGGTTTTCGGTGAATATGGCCATTTTCGTCCAATCCCCGCCGGGTTTTCGATAGATATGGCCATTTTCATCCAATCCTCGCCGGGTTTTCGATGGATATGGCCATTTTCGTCCAATCCTCGCCGGGTTTTCGGTGGATATGGCCATTTTCGTCCAATCCTCGCCGGGTTTTCGATGGATATGGCCATTTTTGTCCAATCCCCGCCGGGTTTTCGGTGAATATGGCCATTTTCATCCAATCCTCGCCGGGTTTTCGGTGGATATGGCCATTTTCATCCAATCCTCGCCGGGTTTTCTGTGAATATGGCCATTTCCATCCAATCCTCGCCGGGTTTTGCGTGCATCCATACAAATTTTAAGGGTTCCTCGCCGGGGTGGGATTGGTCACAAAGACATACACCCCAAAACCCACCGGGTTTGAGATTCACCCAATAAATGGGAATCAAATTTTTGATCCGTATGGGTAGGGCGCAAAAGCATACGCCCCAAAATGTATCGGGTTTATCTGTCATTCGCCTCCATGCGGAGGCGTTTGTGGGGCGTATGCAATACACCCCTACATGGGCCGACCTATTTGTGACGCGTATGCCATACGTCCCTACACGGACGGACGAAATTTTATCGAGGCGGAGAATGTATCGCGGCGCGGGAATGAAAAAAAGGCCGAGGAAGAGAGTCTCCCTCGGCCTTTGCGTGCCCTTATCGGTGAGATAAGGAAGCTATGAAAAGTGATGAATCATATCGCGTTCACGAATGCCACCACGGCGTCACGGTCTGCCTTCGGCAAATGATAGAACTTTTCGACCGTACGATAGGCATCGCTCTTCTTGCTGTAGGCGTGCCACATGATGGCCTCGATGGTGTTACGCGCGCGACAGTCGTGTAAGCGGTCCTCGCCGCCTGTGTTCACCCGCATGAGTCCGCGACCCCAGAGGGGCGGGGTTCTGCACCACGAGTTAAAGATGTCGTTCGCCATGAACATGCGATGCTGAACAAAGTCGGTGTAAGGATAGATCGTCTGGTGGGGATAGCGCGGCAGCTTGCGATTCTTTACCGGTTCGGGCGAGTAAATGTTATCATCGCTGCCGGTCTTCCACTGCGGGCGGTGGCAATGGGCACAGCCGATCTGCATGAATACCTCCTTGCCACGCTGCACGGTTTTCGTGTTCAGGTTGCGGGCGCGGGGGATGGAGAGACCGCGATGCCAGACGGCGAAGGCGTAGTAGTTGTCGTCCTCCATCTCGGGCTCGAACTTGTGGATGGGGTTGTCGAACTGGTTGGTCTCAGGCGAGAGGAGGATGCGAATGGCGTTGGAGATGCCTTTCTCCGTCCCGTCGGCGTAATAAGGCGACGCGGGGTTGGCTTTGATGCCCGCGACGACGGACGGATTCTCGGCCATGGCCTTAGCCCATTCGTTGGTGGAGCACATCCACGGCAGGTCCGTCCGCGAGACTCCCAGCTCGTCCCAGAGGCCTGCGTCCTCCAGCAAGGCCGCCTCGGTGAGGTCGTAATTGAAGCGGCGGACACGCTTCTTTCCGTTGAGCTCGCTGTAACCTTCGGCGGTCAGACGATTCGCTCCCTTGTCCCAGATGGCGGGGTTGAGGGCGACGCCATACTTAGCCTCGCGGCGATATTGGGCGATGATGGAGTCGTCCGGGATGGCATCGATGAGTCCGAGACCGGAGAAGCTGAGCGATACCAACAGCCGCACCTCATAGCCTGAGGGCCGGGGCGAGGTGTTGAATGCGGTCTGGGGAACGGTGACTTCGGGGTAGATGAGTTCGTATTTCTCGCCGTCGGGGAAGGTCATCGGCAGGCCGCTTTCCATCGCCGCCACCGTTTTCCATTCGATCTTGATCTGATCTGGGTCAACCGGCGGGAGGAAGGGGTGTGCGGCCATCACCTGGGTAAACTTGGTGATGTGCTCGATGGGTTTGCCGTTGTTACTGCCCGGCGCGTCGGGATAATAAACCTGGATGATGTAGCCATTGCCATACTCGGGGCGGAACTGAGTCTGGCGCATGCCGTGACCGCCATACTGGATGTGGCAGTCGAAGCAGGTCTTGCGTGAAGCCGCTGGCCCCCAGCCTTTGAATGGCGGCGTGCTGATCGTATACTTTCTCTCGTCGAAAGCCTCGCCCAGGTTGAAGAGCTCTATCAAACCTTGCTCTTCTACGGCGGGTGTCTCGTCGGCATAGGATCCGTTGACGACGTTGTCAGTCGTGCCCAGTTGGCCTCCGGGATACCACTCGTCGGCCGAGAAGTTGCCGACGGCTTGACCGACAAAATTGGCGTCGGGGACATTCGGTTCGGGCTCGAGCTTCGGATCATCGCTGCACGCAGCGAAGGACACGAGCCAGAGCGCGGCTAACGCGGAAAGCGTGAGGTTGTGTTTGAGTGTCATACTGAAATTCCTTTTCGTTGTTTGTAGATATAACAGGAAGGGGCACCGGGAAGTGATGGGGCTGAACCCGCCTCCCCGATGCCCCTTTGGGGACTAAGGACGAAAAGCTAAGCGCGAACCGTGGACTCTGCTGACTGTGGCAAGATGGCCTCGGTCGCGTTTTTCGTCTTTCGTTTTTCCGTTACGGATGGGTTACTGTTTCGAGAACCACTCGGCAGCCTTGTTCAGATCTTCATCCAGGGTTTGGATTTTCTTCTGCGCCTCGCCTACGAGCGGATTGGAGATGTTGCTCACAAAGCCACCCTTGAGCTTCGTCTGGCAGTCTTCGAGGGCCTTCAGGGCAGCCTTGAGGTCGCTCTCGAGCTTGGAAGCCTGGGCTGCGTCGTACTTCTTCATGAAGGCCATGATCGAGGCGGCCTCATTGCGCTTGCCATCGACGCCGCCATAGAGCGAGTTCTGGATACTGATCAAGTTGTCGTGGAAATCGATGAAGGAGCGCTGGCTGTAGGGCGACTCGATGTAGTTCTTGTCCTTGCCCGAGTAGGGATTGCCGATCTTGGTGTTGGCCACCTCGTCGCAGATGTTCTCACATCCGGCCTTGAGGATGGTGGTCATGACCTCTTCCCAGGTAGCGTAGCCGCTGCCGGCTTTGGTAGCGCCGAGCAGGTCATCGGTGTACGATTTTCCGTTACGCGAAGACGGGAGTTCGATCTCTTCCACCCGATCCTTGTGAGCCTTGGGTGCGTTGGCGTTCCAAGCCACCTCGAGCTGATAGCAACGGTCGCGGAGGTCGCCCGCCACAGCCGTGGCGTAAGTCAGCTCCTCGGCGCCTGTCACCTGGGCCTTGATGGCGGTGAAAGCCTCGTTGTCCTCGTTGGCTTGCAGCGCAGCGACGGTGCGGTTCTTGCCGTTGCGGAAGATCACGAATTCGATGCCGTGGAAGCCAAGCAACTCCTGTCCGAGCTTACCTGCGGCGTAGGCGATAGCGTCGTTTTCGTCACCGCCGAGCTTCTCCAGCTGATACTTGTTGGTCAGGGCGGCAGCCAGACCGTCCACGTCGAGCGGCCAAGTGTCGATGTGCGGATCTACGCCGAAATCGGTGGCGGCACCAAAGAGGAAGGCTTCACTCTGCTCGTAGCTGGAACGAGCCTTGATGAACGTTTTGCAGATCTCGTCCACCTCGGCCTGCGTGAGGCTCTTGGGGTCTTTGAGGAACTTTTCCTTGGCAGCCTTGAGCTTGTCGTAGAGCTCAGAGGTCTCAGCAGCGAGGTTTTTGTAAGTCAGGTTGACCGTGTTATCCACATACTGCTTGGCGATCTGACTCATCTCTTTCTGCTTCTCAGTAAGCTCTTTCTCGATAGGATCATTGTTTTTCTCGCATGAGGAGAATCCCCATGTCAGCATTGCCCCTACGGTGAGGAACAATGACGTTCTAAGATACTTCTTAATCATGTGTCTATTATTAATGATGAATGCGTGTGTGCGTGTGTAGTACCCTCTCTGGGCTATGCCCTCCGTGGCACGTCTCTCGATGTCGAATCAGAGGAAGAAGCCCTCATAGGCAATGCCGAGGGAGATGGAGGGTTCGTTATTGTATTGCTGCTTGAGCAGACGGGTGGAGTATTCGCCCTTCACCACGATCTGCGGCAGGGGATAGTAGTTGAAGCCCACGGCCAAGCGTTGCTTGCCGGTGTACTCATACTTCTGCTGATCGCTGGAGGGGATGTAGGAGTTATAGTATTCGTACCGTCCGAAGAGGTAGAATTTCTGATCGTCAGCGCGCAGCCGGGCCACCTGCGAGAAAATATCGTAGCCCGCTTCAAGGCCTACGGCCACGGCATTCTTGCCGACGGGAGTTTTCTTGTAGGGGGCGGAGTTGGCCGTCAGGTTGCGTTTGATGGTGCTGATCGTAGCGGCGTCACCTACGTAACCGTAGTCGGCGTTACCGCGGACGATCCAGTTGAACCGGTTAAACGCGAAGTCGAACGCACCGATAGCCACGGTACCTTTCACATTGTCGTAGCGCTTCACGTTGCCATTGGCGTCCTTTCCCTCGAGATCGTGTGGGAAGGCGTTGTGCATAGCGCGGCCATAGTATCCGCTCAGGCCGATGCGCAGCCCGGGGAAGGCGTAATAGTCGAGTCGGCCGATGAAGCCGTATTTGTTGGCCACCTTAAACTCATAGGGCGATCCGGCGCCGCCATTCACCCAACCTTCACGATCGAAGAAGAAGGCGTCGAGGCCAGCCACCACTTGCGCCTCATACCGGACGCGTCCCGTGCGGCCCCAGAAGCTGATACCCGTGTCGTGCCATGTGCAAGGCAGGATCGTGGCCTCGCCTTCGGGACGATAGACGGTGAAGAAATGGAGTGGCTCGTGGTGCGCGTTTGTCATGCCGATGGGCACAACAATATGGCCTGCGCGAATGTTGAAGGCGCGTGAGAAAGACTTCTGGATCCAGAACTGCTCCAGCTCCACCTCGCCGCCTTTCTCGACTTCCATCTCCCACTCGCCGCCCTCGGTAAATTCCTTTTCCTGAGCGCTACCTGTACCGGTGTGTTCGAACTCGATCTCGGTGCCCATCGTCCATCCTTTCCCGAAATTGTAGTTCAGATAGATGACGGCGTGCGGCACATCGAAACGCCCGTGGCTGGGGTCGTTCTTGTACTTGGCGGCATCGCTGTAGCGATACACATTGTCGCTGTAGAAATTGCGGGAATAGGCGATCTCGCCATATCCACCGACGCTCAATCGGTTGCCCAGCACGTGATGTTGCACACTGTCCGAGGCATTCACTTGCGCCTCTACGGGCACGGTGGCGACGCCAGCCATAAGCCCGAGTAATAACCCAATCTTGACCTTATTCATTGTTCTTAATTATATGTCTGCTGCTTCTGCCGAAAGCCCCTTTGGAGTGAAAGGCTTTCGGCGGCAAAAGTAGAGGCGCCTCCAAACCATCACAATCCCAAATATTAGGGATGTGAAAAATCTTTGCGGGGAGCGCGTCGCATCCTTCGCGGCGCCCCCCGGGGGATCAAGTCCAGAAATGCCGTGGCGTCCCCGTGCGGCTCTTACCTTTGGCCCGACAAAATGGTATATCAAACGGATAGAAAGAACATGAAGAAGAGACTTGGTAAGTGGCTTTTGGGCCTGATGGGCTGGCGTGTAGGGCCGGCAGGCGACGAGGTGGCGAAGTGCGTGATCTGCGTAGCGCCACACACGAGCAATATGGATTTCATCATCGGCGAACTGTTTTATCTCGCCATTGGCAAGCAGGCCGCATTTTTGATGAAAAAGGAATGGTTCGCCTTTCCGCTGGGCCTCTTCTTTCGCGCCCTCGGTGGCGTCCCGATCGATCGCAGTCGCAACACATCCATGACGGAGCAGATGGCCGCAGAGTTCGCCCGCCGCGACCGTTTCCGCCTGGCCGTCACGCCCGAAGGCACACGCAAACGCGTGGACGAATGGAAGCGGGGCTTCTATTACATCGCGCTCAAGGCCGGCGTGCCCATCCAGCTGGGATACATCGACTACGGGCGGAAGGAGGTCGGCATCATGGAGACTTTCCGCCCTACCGGCAACGCCGAAGCCGACATCCAATACATCCGCTCGCGCTACGAGGGCATGACCGGTAATCACAGCGAACGATTCCAATAAACGCTCCCCACGGCCCTGTTAAGGAGCGTATTTTTCCGGCCATCGCGCGCCCCGCATTCCCGCCAAAAGACTTATTAATCGAGGAGTTTACTTAAACGAACCCGCTGACTTCCGGCGCCCTTTATCCGGCAACCTACTTTTGCGGCCGTATTAAAAACCAGAAACAATGAAGAAACTATTCCTCCTTGCGGCCGTCGTCCTCCTCAGCCCGACGGCCTCGATCATGGCGCAGGACGACGCGCCGCGCGACACCTCGTATTGGACACACAGCGGTGCCGCCTCGCTGACCTTCGGGCAGACCTCCTTCACCAACTGGGCCGCCGGCGGCGAAAACTCCGTCTCCGTGCTCGCCGCCTTCGCAGGCAAATGGAACTACGCGAAGGATCGATGGATGTGGGACAACTCAGCCGACCTCGGCTACGGCCTCACCTATCAAGGTAGCGACCAGATCAAAAACGACGACCACATCGACCTCGCCACCCGCCTCGGCTACAAGGCCTCAGCCACCTGGGCCTACGCGGCGGAGCTGAACTTCAAGTCGCAATTCAACAAGGGCTACAGCAAGTATCCCGTGACGGACGGCGCCGCCTACATCTCCAAATTCATGGCCCCGGGATACCTGCTCGGATCCATCGGTATGACCTACACCCACCCGCGCGAAGACCTCAAGGTGCTCATCTCGCCCGTGTCTGAGAAGATGACCTTCGTCTCCGACCGCCGCCTCTCCGACGAGGGCGCGTACGGCGTCGAGAAGGGCGACCGCGTGCTGGCCGAGTTCGGCGCCCTGGTCAAGGGCACCTACTCGAAGAAGATCACCGAAAACGTCCTCTTCAACACCGAAGTCCTCCTCACCTCGGCCTACAAAACCTTCGGCAACGTAGACGTGGACTGGAAGATGTCGCTCGACTGGAAGCTCAACAAATACTTCACCTTCAAGGCTAACACCTACCTCCTCTACGACGACGACATCCGCTACGTAGACAAAGACGGCGTGAAGCATGGCCCGCGCATACAGTTTAAAGAGGTCGTTGGCCTCGGCCTCGGATACATCTTCTAAGAGACCCTCTTAGTCATCTCTCAAGCAGTTATCGAGAAGGCGCTGTGGAACTTGTTTTCGCAGTGCCTTTCTCTTTTTCGTGTCGATTGTATGATACAATCAGCCGAAGCCTGTAGTGGTGATTGTGCGATAACGTGAGTTCGACAAAAGAATGAGATACCCTTATTGAGAATGTCATTGATAGCATGCTGTAACGGCCAACAGGTTCTCCGAAGCACTTGCGGGACTCCCCGCAAACGCCCAAAAGTTCTTCGAGGCACTTGCAACAGTGTTGTAGGCATTTCCAAAAGCACTTTGGCAATCGCGTGGATTCTGCGTATAGACTCTCTGCTGGCACTATTCTTACACCGAACTCACGTTACGATACAATCAGCCGCAACATGTAATGGCGATTGTACGATACAATCAGCCGAAGAAGTTTGTGGCGGCTCATTGAGACCATCGGAAGGGACATCCACGACACATGGGAGAAATTGCAACAAAAGGGTGAAAACAACTCCGGAGATTCCCCCTACAGACGGACGGGCGAAGGGGCCGAGAAGCCGCTCCCAGAGCCTTTTCCGCCAAATTCAAAACGGCTGCTTACCTTTGCCCTTGAAAATCTGAATGATTCAGAAATCATGATTTTACCGAAAGGATATTGCTTGCAAAACGGGAAATATTGTCTGATAGAGGTCATCGGACAAGGCGGATTCGGAATCACTTATTCGGGCGTTTGGAACACCGAAGTCAAGGGTGAACTGGGAGCCGTAAAGACCGCCGTACCGATTTGTATCAAGGAATATTTCTTCAAAGATTACTGCTTCAGAGACCCCGCCACGATGCAAGTCCGCGTGCATTCGGAGACGGGGCGCAGGCTGTTCGACAAGTTCCGCGAGCGGCAGATCCAGGAGGCACGCATCCTCTCGGAAGTGCACCACCCGTACATCGTGAATGTCCTCGAAGTCTTCGAGGAAAACAACACGGCCTACATCGCCATGGAGCGCATCACGGGCCGATCGCTCAAGTCGCTGCTCGAAGACGAGGGCCAGCTGACGGAGCCGTGCGCACTCAAGTACATCGACCAAATCGGGAGCGCGCTGGAGTTTGTGCACGCCAAAAACATCCTCCATCTCGACATCAAGCCGGGCAATATCTTGATCGACGAGTACGACGACGCCCGACTGATAGACTTCGGCGTCAGCAAACGCTACGACATCGATAGTCAGGAGACAAGCACTACCACGCTGACCCTCTCGAAGGGCTTCGCCGCCATCGAGCAGTACGACAGCGACGGCCTGACGGGCTTCTCGCCCCGCCCGGACATCTATTCGCTCGGCGCCACGCTCTACAACCTACTCACGGGCTGCGTGCCCCCCGAATCCATCCTCCGTGTGACCAAACCGCTCACCGAACCTTCGCGGCTGAACGCCAACATCACCCCCCGCACCGAACACGCCATCCTGCGAGCCATGCAGGTGAACCCCGCCGACCGCTACGCGTCCGTCCGCGAAATGCTGGACGACCTCGACATCCCGCCCTATCCCGAACGAAAAGATCAGCCCGTGGCCGCTACCGGCCAAACGACTCAGCGTGCGCCACTCACGAACGACGACGAGCGGACGCAGTTGCTCACCGCCGACGTCGAAGAGACGGCCCTCCTCACACCGGCGGAACAGCCCACCCCGGCGCGTCGGCGAAAGGGCAAACGCCGCGTATTGATCCCGCTATTGATCGGCCTCTCGGTGCTGATCGGCTGGGCCGCGTCGTACCTGATCGGCGGCAGCAAACCGGCACCAACGAACGAACCGACGGCCAACCTGTTGCTGCAAAGCGACGCAGGCAGTGATCGCTCGCCGTTCGACCCGCCCACGGTAGCGCCCTCGTCGGCCGCAGACAAACAGGCAGAAAAACATCAGTCGGAGGAGAAAAAGACGGATAAGAAGACCGAGGAGAAGAAATCCGATAAGGCGGAAACAACCACGCATGACGACGCCTCATCCGAGACCTCAAACGCGCGCTACGTCGCCCTGGTCGCCTCCGGAAAGATGAAGATGGAACGCGGCGCCTATGCCGACGCCAAGCGTGACTTTGCGAGCGCGAAAGAGATCAAGGTGACCGAAGAAGTGATCCGCCTCAGTTTGGCCTGCGACGACCGCATCGAGGAGGACAACGTCCACGCCCGCAAAGCGCTCTACGAGCAGGGCATGCCCTTCGGCAGCTACACCATCGTTCGCAAAAAGCAGAACGGACGCTACGGCGCCATCGACGCGCAAGGCATCGAGCGCATCCGCTGCATCTACCTCAGCGTGGGGCGATCGGAAAACGGGCGTGCCTTCGAACGCGAAGACCACCTCTACGACATCTACAACGCCAACGGCACGATGGTAGCCCGGGGGCTCACAACGTATTGACTAAGTATAGACGCACAGACAAAGACAATGAAGAAGTGGACGGGAATGCTGTTGTTGTGGATCGCGTGCTGCCTGTCGTGGCACGCCCAAGCGCAGCGACAGACCGAATACAATCGCAAGGGCGACGAGGCCCTGCAGCGCAAGGATTATCGGGATGCCAAAATGTGGTTCGAGGAGGGCGTCTTTGCCGAATGCGACCGCTACAGCATCGACCGACTGACGACCATCTGGCTCGAAGACGAAACCATGCACGTCTCCATGCGCACGGTGATGAACAAGTGCCTCAACTGCCTCACGGAGTGGGCCACGGAGCGCGATACGTTCGCCATCGATAAGCTCATCCTTTACTACAGTCGCGGCATCGGCACGGCCGAAAACCCCGTCACGGCCGACTATTGGCGCCGACAATTAGAGACGGTTCGCCGCCAGAATCGGGGCGAAGACGAGGCGCCGACGACTACGCCAACGTCAGCCACGCCCATGCGTTTCTTCTTCGGCTATCAGGCCTCGCTGCTCGCACCCTTCGGCATACGCGTGGGCGGGATCGTCGGGCGGTTAGGATGGTACATCGCGGCGCAATCCAACTTCTCCTTTCAGGGCCATACCGCGACCTGTCGCACAGCCGACGGACGCTTCATCATCGAGGGCCAAAGCGGCTATTACGGCTACATGGATCGTAAGCAGGCCAATGTACTCATGGCCTCTGTCGGGCTGATGATCCGTACCCTGCCCGGCATCTACACCTCCGTCGGCGCAGGCTATTGGCAGCGTGACCTGATCCGGCAATACGGTACGGCCGACAATGCCGGAAACATCTACCAGAGAGCGTGGGCCAAAGACCTCGACGCCTCCGAGAAAGGCCTGAAGGTGGATCTCGGCGCCACCTACCTCCTACCCCACGGCCGATACTACGTGACGGGCGAATGCTCCGTCCTCAACTTCCGATACCTCTACCCCGCGCTGGGTGTAGGCATGATCTTCTGACATAAAAACGAAACAACGAGGCTCCCCCCATGAACCAGAAATATCTCCCTTACGCATTCCTCTCTCTCTTTTTTACGCTGTTCCTCACCCTGCCGTCGGCCTGCATCGACGACCCGGAGGTGGAACCCGGCATACAGAACGCCCACACCCCGCAGATGGGCGAAACCGTAACCATCAACGCCCTCACGGCATCGTCCGTCACGCTGACGGCCACCGTGGTGCAGGCGAACGGGGCTGCCGTCACCGAACGTGGCTTCTGCTGGTCAGAGCAAGCCCACCCGACGGTGGATCATCACACCAAAGTGTTCGGGAAAGGCATCGGCGAATATCAGGGCACCGTGGACGGGCTCGTCAACGGGCGCGACTACTACATCCGCCCCTATGCCCGCAACGCCAAAGGCGTGGCCTACGGTGAGGAGAGAAAGGTGCAGACCCAAACGGGCCTGGGCCTCGTGCATACCTTTATTATAGCCGACAGCACACGCGCAGCCACCGCCGTCTGCGGTGGGCGCATCGAGATCTCGGGCGAGGGCGAGATCCTGGCGCGCGGTGTCTACTACTCCACCTCGCCCGACATGAACCCGAAGGATTCGGCCCTCAGCACATCTGCGGCCGACTCTTTCCTCTGTCCTATCCGCGGCCTCAGACCGTCCACTACCTATTACGTCGAGGCCTTTGTTCGCAACCACTTCGGCGTCTACAACGGCACCCGAAAGTCCTTCACTACGACCGACGGCCGGTCCGTCGTCTCCTCTTTGGCAGTCCTCCATGTGAGCTACACCTCCGCCTCCGTGTCGGCGACAGTCCTCTCAGCCGGCGATGCGCCGATCGAGGAGCGCGGCTTCTGCTGGAGCACCCTGCCTGAGCCTACCCTCACCAACTCGCCCCACGTGGAGGTCGGCTCCGGCACGGGGCCCTTCACGGGACAGTGCACCGGCCTCGAGGCCAATCGCAAATACTACGTCCGCGCCTACGCGGGCAACCGTGTCTACGGCTATTCCTACAGCGCGCCCGACTCCTTTACCACGCTTAGCAGTCTCCCAACCGTCGTCACGCTGCCCGCGTCGACCCTGACTCGAGGCACAGCCACACTGGGCGGACGAATCGTCTCACCGGGCCAGAGCGCCGTCACCTCATGCGGCATCTGCTGGTCGCTGACGGACGAGACGCCGACGCTTTACAACGCCGAATCGGCCGAGCTTACCCTCAGTCCGGGAGGCACCTTCACCGGACAACTCTCCGGCCTCAAGGGGGGCCGCACGTACTACATCCGCGCCTACGCCACCAACGCCGAAGGCACATCGTACGGCGAGACCGTCGTCCAACGCATGCCCTCAATCTTCCGCACCATACCGCACAACTTCCCCGGTGCAGCCCGCCTGCAAGGCACCCCGACATACTTCGCCACGACTGATCGCGGCTACCTGTTGGGCGGTGACATCGGACCTTACTACAGCGCCGACCTCTACTACTACAGCACCACGACCAACGAGTGGCGGCAAATGTTGGCCTGTCCCGCAGGTCCGCTGAAGTGGCAGACGGCCGTCACACTCGGCGGATCGGCCTACGTCTTCGGCGGTATCGACGTGAACCATCGCACCCGCAACAGCTTCTACCGCTACGACATCGCCAGCAATACTTGGTACACCATAGCCTCAAGCCCTGCGCCTGACTCGCTCTGCCTCGCCTTAGGCGTGGCTCTAAACGGCAACATCTTCCTCATCGGCGGGCGGGGCGACACGGCCACGAACCACGTCTGGGGTTACAACGTAGCAGCCTCCACGTGGATCCGGCAGCCCGACTTCCCCACGCAACACTACGGTGGCGTAGCCCTCACCGTCGGTACGATGGTCTACGCCGGCCTCGGTCGCAATGCTGACGGCTCCTTCAACCGCAACCTTTGGCGCACGATCGACCTCTCCACTTGGACACCTGAGACGGTCTGCTCCGTGGCCAACGGCGGCATCTTGGCCGGAACCACCTGCCGCAACAAGCTCTACCTCATCGACGAATCGTTCACGATCCTAGAGTATGACCCCGCCACGCACACTTGGACACGCCGCGCGCAGCTTCCGTCCGACTTCCGCGGCATCCACTGCATGTTCACCCTCAACGACATCATCTACATCGGTCTCTCACAGCAGTCCTCCACCCTCCTGGCCTACGATCCCACGTGGGACAACTGATCCCCACGCTCAAGGGAACGGTGGCCAACTGAGCGTTATCCTATGCGGGGGAGCCGTCGAACACAGCGACGGGTTGTTGCAAATCTGCGACGGCCAGAAATAGTGTATTTCGGCGCCCTTAAAATCTGCGGCGGCCAGAAATAGTGTATTTCGAGCGCTGCAAAATCCACGACGACCAGAAATAATGTATTTCGAGCATTGTAAAATCTGCGACAGCCAGAAATAATGTATTTCGAGCGCTGCAAAATCCGCGGCGGCTAGAAATAGTGTATTTCGAGCGCTGCAAAACCTGCGACGACCAGAAATAATGTATTTCGAGCATTGTAAAATCTGCGGCGGCCAGAAATAGTGTATTTCGAGCGTTGCAAAATCCGCGGCGGCCAGAAATAGTGTATTTCGAGCGCTGCAAAATCCGCGGCGGCCAGAAATAGTGTATTTCGGGCGCTGCAAAATCCGCGGCGGCCAGAAATAATGTATTTCGAGCATTGTAAAATCTGCGACGGCTAGAAATAGTGTATTTCGAGCGCTGCAAAATCTGCGACAGAGCTGGGCCGCCCTTGCAAGCAAAGCTGCGGTGTGAGGCGGTGAAATTCCAACTCATTAGACGGCTTATTCCAAGTGTATAGAAACAAAACACCCGACTTCACATTGTGTAAAATCGGGTGTAAACTGTGCAACGTGCTGATTATCAACGTTTGCCGCGGTATGGACGGGTTATGAACCAATCCTTGTAACGCATTATACCACAACTATATATGCAGCTCTCTTTTTTTCTGTAGCCGAATTGTAGCCAGAAGAGAGTATTTTGAGAGCACTCATAGATACTGCTTCGACAACACTCGCCTGTGTTGTTTCGGGTTCAAAAGTACTCCGAAAACGAACGATCTCCAAACCCCTTGATTCTACAATAGATACAGACACCCTTGGCTACATTTTCAGTGCACGGTGCAAGCCCCTATATATATAAGGGGACTTGCACCGTGCACTGATTGTCCCTGAAGGTAGTGTGGCACCACAAGAACATGAACTAAAAATGGCGGATGGTATTCTAATACCAACATTGGCAATTAGATATTCTAATGATAGACCTCTCTCGTCAGAACTTTGCGGCCGTTATGATTGTATTATATGCATGGACACCAACAAGAGAATTATAACAGAAAAAGAACGGTGCGTATACATCGTAGGAGAATCCCTTGAAATGATGTGCGCCCAGTGTGATAATCTCAAAGAAAGAGCAGATCTTGCAGATATGGAGTATTCCAATTTTCTAAAAGCCTGCAAAATGAAAAGACACGTAACACTTGACACTTATCGCCGATGTGTCAGTGCTTTCGACAAGGATGTAGTCATTTTCCATTCCCCAAAGGGGGTGATTGACTATTTGAAGATTGGGTATAAAAAGAACAGGGTCTATACGACAATTGCAAAAGAGGATATTATCCCCTTATTGTATGCTCTTCAAATGGAACAAGTCGAGAAAATGATGCTAAATAGCTATTGGTTTTCTCGATATTTAGAGGATCAACCAGAAGCTCTCGGAAAGATCCTTAAGCATTCAAAGAATCCGCAACTTCTTCACTTAATGGAGAGGAAATGATGGATACTGAGATTTATTCCGACGAACATTTGCTGGCAGAGTTGCACTCATTGAAGGAAAGCATAGACCGGATTGCCGACTTCATACTTGAGATGAAACGAGATTACTCGGTGTTGGACGAGAAGATAGAGTTGAACTCTACCGATGTCATGCGTCTGCTTGGCATCTCGCGTGCATCGCTGGCCCGTTGGCGTAATGCCCGTGCCATCCCCTTTCGGTATGTATCGAGCAATCATGTGGTCTATCCGTTCAAAGAGCTGTATATCACTGTTAAGACAGGACGAGCTTCCTTCAAAGGCTTCCGACGTGTCGAGGTCCTGCAACGACTCAATGCCTACAAAGACGGCATCCTGAAAGGCTACATGGGCGACTCGAAAATCCCATTTGAGGAACTATGAACGTCAAAGAAGAAATCCTGCAACGCACCAACAGGGGGTTGGACATTTTCTACTTCTATATGCCCATCAACTTTGTCCCTAAGCGCAACTTCCGGAACCCTCTATATGAGGCCATTGCACGATATTTCAAAGGTATACAGGGTTATGGTTAGTTCGTATATCACTGATATTTAGCGTCTTCATAGCCAAAATAGTCGTATAGCTATGCCTACCAAACAAACCGAATCCGCTCCGAGCTTCCTGCAAGTTTATACGCAGGTGCGTCGCGACCGCATGAA